>Ga0116174_10000419_pt1 | contig 42797 bp, 39 predicted proteins | sample AD_UKC087_MetaG_FD_89801 | JGI IMG/M metagenome (GOLD analysis project Ga0116174, IMG submission 89801) | Active sludge microbial communities of municipal wastewater-treating anaerobic digesters from USA - AD_UKC087_MetaG | ecosystem: Engineered > Bioreactor > Anaerobic > Digestate | place: USA...
ACAATCTCTTTTTTTATCGCTAGTCGGAGTGACGAAATGATGATGACCTGTTTTTTTCAATTCGTAAAAATTTACCCCCTGCTTTGCGCACATATCAACACAATTAAGACAATCAATGCACTTTGAAGAATCAAAATAAATCGCTGGCCCGAATTCGTATCCTCCCATTTTTTCTTTCCTGTCTTTAAATCTTTTAGTGTTTATTTTATATTCGACGGCCAATTTGAGCAACGGACATTTTGCGCTGTAATTGCAATCATCACATTCTTCTCTATGTTCGGCAAAAATCAATTCGAGATTTATTTTTCTCGCCCTGTCTATTTCCGCAGACCTTGAAACAATTTCCATCTTGTCTTCAGCCTTCAAAGAACAAGAAGTAAACATTCCCTCTTTTCCTTTTACTTGCACAAGGCAAAGTCTGCAATTAGCTTTTACTGGAAGATCCGGATGAAAACATAACGCAGGGATAGTCACATCATTGGCTCTCGCTATTTCTAAAACGCTTTGACCTAAAAATCCCGAACATTGCACTTCGTCTATTTTAATATGAATTATCTTTTTGTCTTCAATCATAAAAGTTTTTTAAAAACATCTCTAAATGGACGACTAGCTACTTTTCCCAAAGGGCAAAAACTTGTTTCGTCCATTACATAAAAAATATCTTTTAATTCATCGAAAGTAACGCGTTTATTCTTTAAGAGATCATAAGCTCTGGCTAAACCTTCCCTGCAAGGAACGCACTTGTCACAATTTCCATTATGAAAAAAATCAGCCCAAGTAAACATTAATTCAAAAAGATTAGTTTTCGCCTTGTCATAGACAACAATCGAGCCTATACCTTTTATTCCTTGATTAAGTTCGCTTGGAAGCAAAACAGATCCGCTCGAACCTCCACCAGCTTGAACAAAAAAATCTTTATTGGGATAATTTTTCGTCTCCTTTAAAATATCTTGAATAGTATAAGATTCTTTTAATTTATAAACTCCTGGATGCAGAACATCTCCTTGAATTGAATAAAACCTATCATTTTCATATTTATCTTGGGCTATTTGCCCAATCGCCCAGAAAGTCTCAACATTATTTATCAAAGTTGGGCAAGAAAAAAGCCCTGACTCATTAGGAAAAGGAGGTTTAAATCTCGGATGAAGGATTCTTCCCTCTATCGCATTCAAAGCAACAGTTTCTTCTCCTGCAATATATCCCCCTGTCTTTTTAAAAATTTTTATCGGAAGATCGCCTATGGCTTTCTGAATTTTCTCTTTCAGCTCATCGTAATATTCGCGCTTTAAATAAATATAAGCTTGTTTAGCTGGAAAAAATTCCAAAGCTATATTTATTCCATAAATCAATTCCTTGGTATGGTTTTCTAAAATATATTTGTCTTTATAAGTTTTTAATTCTCCTTCTGAAGCATTACAGACAACATATTTTTCAGATCCTTGAGTATTTTTTACAGATTCCCATTTTTTCCAAGTAGGAAAGCAAGCCCCTCCCCTTCCTAATAATCCTGAATTCTTTAATTTATCTATTATTTGTTCATGCATAAAAAAATTATTCCAACGATTTTTTGGTATTTGAATAGATTATAGCACTTTTTTTTTGTTTTCAATTGTTAAAAAATATTTTATTAAAATAAAAATCGGATTTTTTTATAAAATCCGATTTTTTTGTTCTTAATCAATTTTTGAATTATTGAAAAATTTTAAGTTCTTATTGAGTATGCTGTTTATCTGATAAATTTGATCGCAGTCGAGCCAATTACCTTTAATTCTTTTTATCAAAATAGAAACTTGGTAGAACCCTCTGCCATCGTCATCTATCTCTTGATTCTTCTTAAGAGAAATATCCACGCGAACCTTTTTATGCATGGCCTTAAAAATATCCTCTATGGCTACTAAGCATATGCTTGCAGCTTCATTCAATCTTCTTTTCTTAATCTGCGCATTCGAGAATATCCCAAATAGAATTATTTCCGATCTTTGAGACAATATCTCATATTTCACCAAATCAATATCATCAATTTTTTCCAAAGCTCTTCTGGCGATTGGACTATGATGTTTTATAGCTTGAAGAAGATTCCAATCAATAAAACACGCTGGATTCACACTGGTTTCTGTAGACATTTTTTTTACATCTTTCTCGAACATTCCCTGGGAAAAATAGTTCTATTCATGACAAAAACCAATATTATATTTCCCAAAATCCCCGAGAATCCAATCATCATCATAGAAATCAATGATGGTTCGAAAAACTCCCAGATAATCAAATAAACCAAGAATATAGCAATACAGACAAAAACCCCTGAAAATATCAAGAGCATATTTTCTCTTTTTTCTTCATTCATTTTATCTCCTTTTAAAAGATCTAACCTTTTTCTGTAATCCTTTTTAGGTGTCTTCAAGGTTTTTAACTTCTATATATAATTATATCATACTTTTAATGTTTAGTCAATAGAAGAAAATCATTATTAATGTAATAAAAAACTGCCTAAATTTCAGGCAGTTTTTGAAATATCACGCATAACCAGTGATTTTTCTTAGTCTTTCACTAATAGGTCCAAGACAAGTTTTGGCGCAAGGACCTTCTCCAGTATTTTCGAAATATTCCTTGGCCATTGTTTTGTTAAAACGTTCTGCGGATTGATTGTTGTCTCCCGTATTTATACCATGCTCTTTGCGTTCGCCTTCTACCAATTCTGAGAAAGGAGTTTTTAATATTTTTTCCTTATTTTCAGCGAAATCAATAAAAACTCCTGCAATTTGCAAGCAATCGCAAAGGATTGCTTTTATCTCTCTTCTAGATTCTTCAGCAGTTTGATCGCTGGTCATAAAATTATCCATGATAAATGAAAGGAGCCAACATACTGTAAATGGCATTGGAGAGAAAAATACAGAAAATACAGTTTTAACTCTTTCAAAAAATTCTCGATCTTCATCTAGATTAAACTGCTTTGCCCATTCATGAACATGTTTTACCATTTTTGCTCTACTTTTTCTAAAATCTTCATCAGATTGAGTCCGAAATCGATGCAAAAATGCTGAAACTTGCCTCAAAGCAACTATGGAAGTTGTTTTCTCAACAGAAGTTACTTTTTGAATATTCATTTATAATCCTCCTTGTAAAAGGACAAACATTCCTCTGTAATCCATTTTAGGTGTCCAGAATGTTATTTAAGTTTCTATATATAATTATATCATACTTTTAATATTTAGTCAATAGTAAGAAAAACCTTTATAAAATATAGAATCAATCCTTATCAATAAAAGCATAAAACATATCATTAAGGCTTAAAATCCTTAAATTGTTGTAATTTCCATCTTGACTTTGATAGCTTTTCTCAAAACCCCAATCATTCCAATCTAAAACAGCATATCTTTTAGCATGGCAAGAAAAATCATCGCTATATTCCCCTTCCAAAACAATTAATTCTTTTAATCCATCATTATCGATATCGGCAAAATCAAACTCGCAATTAGGCTTTTCCAAATTAGACGATTGCCATAAAGGCAGAACTCTTCTTTTTGCTATTTTCAATACAAAAAAATGATTTTTTACAGAAGGATCGTCTTTTTCCCAAAAAGGCTTTGATTTTCCAAAACTCCCAGCTTTCCAAACTGAAATATTAAGCTCTAAAATCCCATCATTATCAATATCGGCAAATTTAAAATCGTCAACATACCATTTTGAATCGCTTTTGTATATCAAAGAATCTTTTACAAAAATCTTTAATATGCCATTGCTCAATTCGCACGAATCGATAGTTTCGTTCCCGCCAATATTGATATTAGAGTCAATTCTATCTTTATTTTTTATTGCCCCCTCTCCTAAATAAGCGATTGAATCGCTTTTGTATCCATTGTTAAAAAACAGTATTTCGGTATTTTTTTCTCTAATTTTCAATCTTTTTAAAATCTCTTTACCTGTATCTCCAAAAATAAAATTTGGCTGGGAATAATCATTTATTTGAATAGGAACTAATTCAATATTTTTTAATTCTTTTTCGGAAAAACAAAATTTCGCGACCAAACCATTTCTTGTATCTTGGCTCCACATTTGATCAAAAGAAAAATTCCCCAAAGAATAAAAAATATATTTTCCTTTATAAATCTCTGCATTCTGCACTACGTGAGGATGACTGCCCACGACAAGTTCAGCTCCTAAATCAATAGCTTTATGAGCAAATTCAATCTGTCGCTTATTAGCCTCCTGAACATATTCAGTCCCAGAATGAATAAAAACTATTATAAAATCCGCTTTCCCCTTAGCTTGATATATCCCCTTTTCCAACAAATCAAAATCCATCGGATTGACTCCTGGGTTATCGCCCTGCGCAGCATAATTGATATCCAAAACATCTCTGTCAGTATAGTCCAATAAAGCAAATTTTATGCCTTTTCTTTCAATGAAAATCGGAGTATTGGCTTGATCTTGATTATTTCCAGCGCCTATATGAAGAATTCCTTTAGATTCAAGGGAATCTAGCGTGTCTTGCAACCCTTTCTCTTTAAAATTCATCATATGATTATTGGCAAGCAACGCGATATCAATTCCGAGAGAAAATTCATTAGATTTTGAATTTAAACAAGCAGCCACTTCTTTTGGAGCGCAGAATTCCATTGTGTCAGGAGCTAATTGAGGACAATCAGAAATAGGAGATTCCAAATTAACTATTGAAAAATCGGCATAATCAAAATAATTTTTTATTTTTCCAAAAACATATTCGCAACCTTTTTGGCGCAATTTCTGACCAACCCCGCGAGAAGGCATTAAATCTCCTGCCACTACAAAACAAGCTCTTGAATCTTTTACTCCTGATTGCTTCTTTTTCGCCAAAAAATTCTCAAAATTAGCTTCTTTTTGATAATCAAAAGAAATAATATCATTAAATCTTTGACTGGAGAAAAAATCAAAATTATCTTTGATTATATTTATAAAGAAAACAAAAAATACCGCTAAAATAGCAAAAGAAATCAAACTTATCAATTCAGAAATCCTTTTGTTAGCCATTATTTTGAGACGAAAATAGAGGTCCAATCAGGCATTGTCGGACTATCGCTTTTTTCAATCATTTCGCGCCATTTTGAATCAGTTAATCTATCTTTCATTGGCCAAGAAAATTCTCTATATGAATAAACTCCTCCTTTTGTTAAGACCAAATTTCCTTGAATTGGCGCAATCACATAAATTGGTATTACATTTCCATTTCCTATTTCCAAAACAGAACCGTTAGGATCAGTAGCAATATCTGTTATTATTGCCGATTTGCTTTCAGACAAATCAGAAACAGATCCTTTTGTTTTAGCAATTAATATATATAAATGTTCAAGAGTTCCTCCGTACCCATTGATAAAATCATAATCTTGACTGCTTAATTCCGTATTATTAAGCTCTTTTTGCGAAATTTCTTTTAATTTATCGGATAAATCAAGCATTATATCCAAAATCTCCTTCCAATTATTATCTATCAATTCCCTTTTTTCTAATCCTGTTTTAGTCATCGCGACCAAAGAATAAAGTTTGGCATAGACTTCTGGATTTGGTTCAACATAACCTTTTGGAACTTGATCTTCTCCCCCGCCTCCCATCTCAGCATAAGCTTGTTTGGCATATAAAATAGTATCATGTTTTAATTCAGCATAGCTTCCTAAATAAGAATTTAAACTTTTTCTCTGCCAAGCCTGATTCTGCATGAATTTCGGGAAACCTTGTCCTCTTTCCTCTAACAATGGAGATAATGTCCCCATCCATGCCCAATAAAGATTTTCCGACCAATTTTTCTTATCCATTGAAGAGATTTTATCCTTTATTTTCAACATATTAGAAGAATAATTTGGAAATTTAGTCTCTCCTATTTTTTCTAAAATTGAATAAGCTTCTTTTGATCCCATAGCGGCAGGTATATCCAATCCATTAGGAAGCATCCTTCCCGGAACTTCCCTATCTATAAGTCTTTGAAATATATCAGAATCAATAGTGTATCTCTGCCCCATAAATCTGAATCCTAAAATCTGCTTTTCTTTATCAGTCGGATTAATTTCTTCTGTGAAGATTGGCATTGAATTTATTTGGGGAGGAGAAATTTTTTGAATTTTCTCTTTTACTTGATTAAATTTTGATAGATCCGAAGCCATCAAAACAATATCAGGATTATCACCATAAATTTCCTTCACATAAGGCTCTATTTGAATAATATTTACATCATCGCTTTTTCCTGAAAAAAATGCCGTTGTTTGATAAATTTTCTCCCATATTGATCTATTTTCCTTGTCAGATAGCGCTAAAGCACTTAAAATGCTTGCTTTTATATTATCTTCATTTAAAAAAGAAAAATTAATTCTCCCATACCACATCATTGATTGAAAATATTTTTTCAAAGACTCGTCTTTTTCATAATGTCCCCTTGGAATATATTGAGTAAAATCTTCTTTTAAATTGTTTAAATCATCGGGGTTGTTACCGATATTCAAAACGCAAGAATCTTTGATTCCATCATGCTTTGCTATATTTTCCAAGTCTTTCTGGACACATTCCTTGATTGCATCATGTATTTTTATTTTATCATCAAGTAATTTAGCTCCAATCGTATAGAATCCCAAATTCCTTTTTGCGGCATTTTCCCAAGCAGTATCTTTTAATTGATCATATTGCTTATATGCTTGTAAAAGCATGAATTCATTAAGCTTTTTTAAATCAGAAATAAGGTATTCTTTCTCAACAGATGATAAAACATCGTTAAAAATCAAATGATAAGAATGTAAAACAGAATCAGTTGTTATAAAATTCGGGATATTAGAGTATCTGTTTTTTTCATAAAGCTGAAAGAATTCATTATATCCAATTGGTTTTCCATTTTCAGTCCAAGCGACAACGAATCCATTTTTTGAAAGGTTTTTCTTCTGATCTAAAGATAAAATGTCATTGATTTTTCCTGCTTGCATATCAACATTTGCTAATTCTGGATCTATCGAATAGTCTGGAATCTGCGGATTATAATCAATTTTAGATTCTGTATACTCAGCAAAACTATTAACGATAATATCTTCTTTCTCCTCGCTCTGTTTTGGTGTTTCCTGTGAAACATCTTGGACTTGATTAGATTTTTGATTATTTTTTCCCAACAAGAAATTAAATCCTGTATAAGCTGCGTAAAAAACAAAAGAAAATATTAAAATATAAGATATAAATTTTACGAAAAATGAATCTTTTCCTATGTTTCCAATCATAAAATTAAAAAATTATTTATTTTTAATATATTATAATTCTTATTGCTTTTTAAGTAAACAAAAAGCCCTGTTCTAAAACAGGGCTTTATTTTATTCAAATATTTCTTTTAAATGCTTTGAATAATTGATAGCAAACATTCCCTTTTTCTTGGGCTTTTCAGGATCATAATGATGTGTTCTATAGAAACCATCTATTGTGACATTGGGACATTTTTTAATAGTGTCCAATAATATCGCTATTTCTCTAGCAAAAGGATCGTTTGGCGGGATTTTATCAAGATTCTTAGCATATTCAGGATCTTTGCCTGATTTTGACATTGCCTGGACTACATCGTCTTTACCTAAAAAAATTATTGAAGCTTGTTTCTTGTTTATTGATATTTCAATATCTTTAAACAGGCTATTCTCAATTCTGAGAAGAAAAGCAATAAGTATCCCCATCGGAGCGCTAAATTCTATTCCTTTTATTGTTCTTCTTAATGGTTTAATAACCCATTTATCAGTAGAACAAGTGTCGCTTATTTCCATACTTACAGGAGTGCCATCTATAAAAAACATTATATCCTTAAATATCTTATTGCTTTGATTGCCTTTGCCTTCCATATTCTTCTCCTTTCTTTGTTCTGTTCCATTTTTCTCTTCCTTCGTTTTTCCTATTTTCATTTTCAGGGGAGAAAGATTCTTTTAAAGGATCGTAGGAAATTGTTTCATGTGAAAAATATCTTTCGTAGTTATTCAACGCCAATTCTGGAAATTTTTCCCTCATGACCTGTTTTGACCTTCTTTTCCTTGCTTTTCTTGAAAAATCGCCAAAAATTTCATAATTAATATCTAGGGTTTCAAGAATTCTTTTTATTTCTTTGTCGATATCCTGAGCTTCTTTTATTTTCTTGAGTTTCTGATCGTCTAAATATTTTTCATAAGAAGAGGGGATTATTGGCAGATAAATAACAAGATTATAATTATTTGATATTTCAACAACATTAGAAAAGTATTCTGGTATATCATTATCAAGGGATTCTCTATTTCCAGAATAAGCCTTGTGAATTGCGATGCAATAATTAACCATCAAGGCTGAGCTTAAAATTGCATAGCAATCATTAGGAATATTTTTCTCCAAAGCGTATTGTTCTTGCATCACATGCTTTTGATCGATATCAAAATGCGTTCCATCTTTTGGAAATCCTTGTCGCTCGAAGCAATTATGCAGATAGGTATCGGCATAATTATAGATTTTAACGGCTTTATACTTATTTTTACACAAAAGCAGATAAATATAATCTGCTAATTCCTTTTTCTTTGAACCAGGAGCTCCGACAACAGCTATTACAGGCATTCCCACCTCTTTTCCGCCTTTTTCGTATCATGTGAATAAATTGTGAAAAGGCTATTTTAAAGTCATAAAAACATACTTAAGCATTAAAGTCAATCAGGTTTCAATTCTTATCTTGGTTTCACATGAAAAGAGAAGAATAATCTTATTTGACTTATATAAAAAAATATTTTATAAAAAATAAGATGCGCATTTAAAAAATAGAATAATCAATAAGGAGGATTAATGCCAGAAGGATGGAAAAGACTAAGAAAAAAAGAAGTTTTTACGACCCCGGATTGGCCGAGAAAAAATGTTGTCAGAATCTATTATCAACACCCTGAAAATCTTCAAAAATGCTCTTGGGACTTCTACAATACTGGAGATTTCGTAGTCGTGCTAGCATTAGATGAACAAAATAGGGTAATAGTGATTCCAGAATTCTACGAAGCTCCAAATACCATAGTTAAACATTTGATAACAGGGTTAATTGAGAAAGGAGATAGTCCAACTAAAACAGCTCATAAAGAGCTTTTGGAGGAAACAGGTTACAAAAGCGATAAAATGATTTATCTGGGGGAGAATTATCATTCCATGCGGAATTCCTTTGATAAATGTTATATCTTTCTAGCCTTGGAATGCAAAAAAGTAAAAAAGCAAGAGATGGAAGAATCTGAATCAATAGGCGAACCTATCTTAATAAATCTTCTAGAATTCATAAAATTCATAGAAGATCAAAAATTGTCAGGGATACCTGATATGGCTGCGGTTGGCGCGTCAATTCCTTATCTGATGAAACTCTTAGAAAAACAAAAAACTCCCTTAAAATAAGGGAGTTTTTATATAAAATAGGGGAGTTAACTTACCCAATATTTTTCTTTTGTCATAGTATCGCGTTTAATTTCCACTTTTTCTATTTCCTGACGCGCTTTTTCCGCTCTTTTTTCTAGTTCTTCTTCTGAAAGACCAGCTAAACTTATAGCCATGTCCTGCAATATTTTTTTATCATTTAATTTTGGATTGTTTAAAACATCGGCAAGAAGAATTTCCAAAATATTTCCTATCTTTTTAGATGGTGGAATATTTAACAAGCCAATCAAATCATTTCCGTTGATTTTTATCATTTTCGCTGAAATAGGATCTTGAGAAACTTTGTCTATTAAATATTTCAAATGCCTCAATTTATAAGGCTCTGCTTTGGGACATCCAGAGCCAATTCTATCTGCCATTCTTACATTCATCAAATCGTCAACATTTTCCATTCCAACATTCTTAACAAGCCTGCGAATAGAACTTTCTGTAACTTCCCCTACATTATAATAAAAAAGATGATAGCGCACTAATAAAGTTATTTTTTGAATATCTTTTTTGCTAAATTTAAGCCTTTCCAGAATGTTCCTAGCCATTTTAGCGCCAACAATTTCATGATTATAAAATGTTGCATCTTTGCCTTTCCCTTGTTTGGTTTTCGGCTTAGCAATATCATGCAAAAGAGTTGCCATTTTCACATGAAAATTGAATCTCTTTTTAGCCGCAAATTCTAATGATTTCAAATGATGTTCATAAACTTCATATTTATGATGCTTATTCTGTGAAACTCCATATCCTTGAAGCAATTCTGGAATTATATATTCCAACAGACCCAATTCTCTTAATTCCTCGATTCCCTTGTGAGCATAGTCAGAATTAATTATCTTCACTAATTCATCACGAATCCTTTCCTGAGAAATATTATTTAATAATGAAGAATTCTGAATAATGGCTTTCTTAGTTTTTTGCTCTATTTTAAATTGCAAAACAGTTGAAAAACGCACAGCGCGCATAAGCCTTAAAGCATCCTCCTTAAATCTTTCTTTTGGATCTCCAATTGCCCTTATAACTTTATCTTCAATATCCTTTCTTCCGTTGAAAGGATCTATTATCTCAATTTCTCCTTTTTTTTCTTTACTGGATTCCTTTATTTGGATAGCTATTCCATTGATAGAAAAGTCCCTTCTGGATAAATCTTCTTCAATATTTTTTCCCCATTTAACACTATCAGGATGACGATTGTCAGAATATGAACTTTCTAATCTAAAAGGTGTTATTTCAACACATTCTATATTTTTTTCAGATGATTCTAAAACAGGGGATTGGCTTCTTACTTTTACAGAAACAGTTCCAAAATCATTTTCATAAAAACTATCAGGAAAAATTTTCTGTATCTCCTGAGGCGTTGCGTCGGTTGTTATATCCCAATCTTGAGGCTCCCTTTTAAGCAAAAAATCTCGCACGCATCCGCCTACGACAAAAGCTTGAAATCCGGATTTTTGCAAATCTGATAATATTTCTTTTATTTTATTTGGTATCTCCATTAATTAAATCTTATTTTATTTTTAATCTTTTAGCAATCTGCCTTAAAGGATATAAAAGAAACTATGATTTTTGCCAAAAAAAAATAGATAGTATATGATGCAAGTATTGCCCCCGTAGCTCAACGGATAGAGTGCTTGTCTTCGGAACAAGTGATGCGGGTTCGATTCCTGCCGGGGGCTCATTTTAATAAAAACTAGAAATTAGTTTAAAGAATCTCGAAATAATAAATCTACTCAATATTAAATCATAATTTAAATATAATGATTTATTTTTTATATCATTTATCAATATATTGACTACCAATAGAATATATGTTAAAACTTTTAAAAGTTATTTAAAAATATAGCAGTCAAAATCCTAAAAAATAGGATTTATAAATAGATTAATGCAGAAGCAATCTGCTATAGATTATTCTGCAAAAGGAGGATTTGAGATGTTTAGAAGGAGCGAAGAAAACGATTTTGATATTGTCAGTCTTATTCCAAAAAATTGGAATTTGGAAGCAAAAACCAAAGAAGAAATTATTTTCTTTGGACGAGCAACAATCCGGCAGATGATCCGTTATTGGCGCGATGATGCCAGCACTCTTGCCCGGCGCATAAAAAATATCGATAAAAAATTGAATTTGATAAAATATAAAAATGCGGCTGATATTTCTAAAATCGCAGAACAATACGAAAATCCAGATTTATCGAATGTTGATATCCGCAAAGACAATTTTGATAAAATTCCAGAGCCTATTGATAGCGATTCAATGAAACGCAAAGGAGGAGCTACAACATTTAATTTTTGCGGATGGTGCAAATACGCAAATCCTCGGACTAAACGCTTTTCTTATTGCATCAGCGGTTATTGCGGATTTAAGAAAGATGCGAATCTATATGATAATATACGCTTTTTTAATACTCCATGCTTTCTTAAAAAAGCTTCAAACGATGAATTCAAAAAAATAAGAAACGGGCTTATCCAGAAAAAAAGACAAGTAATCGAAGAAAAAAAGATAATCGATCAAAAGATAAAAAAATTGCTTGTCCTTGAAAAATGCTCCGAGGAAAAACCAGTAATTACTATTTGCAGACCAGGTGATTGGTTTAATATTAATGATTCTGTCGTTTGCTATATCAAAAAGATGGAGGGACGCACGCTAAATAGCAGTTTTGCAATTGCCAAAGTTATCAATGGTTATCGCCATCATAATGGTTGCGTCTCGGTCCGCTACGAAGAACAAGTCCATATGGGTGAGAATCTTGAAGGTCACGGTGGCTGGTATGAAATATCATGTTATGAAATAATACATTCCTGGGAATTTGATTATTTAATCAAGCATCCAGAATTTGCTGAATTCTGGATAAAACAACACCGCCAATACTACCGCGTAGATTCCGAAAAAGAAAAATTGGATATTGAATGTTTCTTAAAAGCATTAACTACCTGCTCGTTATCAAAGGAGGAATAGATGAAAAAAGAAAAAAAATTAAACAACACATTAAACAACACAATCTGCCAAGTTTCTCCAACTTGCGAAAATTGCCCTCAGAAAAAAATCTGTAATATCATTCCTGAAAATAGGAGATATGTGCAGCACGAAAATCCAAAAGATTAAAAACAAAAAAACCGGCAAAAATGCCGGTTTTTAATTTGTAAAAAAATAGCAGATGAATTAAAATGATTATAATAAAATTATGAAAAAAAATATCTTTTTTTTCGCCTTAGCAATCTCCTGTATTTTTACCTGCGTAGCAATGGCCCAGACAGTGCCAACTAAAGAAAGCGAATCTTATGGAGGATTGCTTAAAGGAATTCCTCGCGATCCTAGTAAAGTATCTACTTGTCATTTCTTCGTGCTTTTGGATAACATAATCGATTTTATACTCTTCCAATTAAATATAATAGTAACAGTATGTTTATTCGTTTATATAGGAGTGCTTTATTATTTCGGAGGAGATGATCCAGCGAAAGTTTCACTTGCTCAAAAAACTTTTGAATCAATGATGAAAGGATTATTTATAATGTATGGAGCATGGTTGTTTGTAAGTTTATTCTTTAATGTCATAGGAATATCAGAATGGACAGGATTGAAAAACGGATGGTTTGAAATCAAATGCGGAAAATAATTTTGACTTTATTATTTTTTTCTGCTATTTATTATTTGTATAATTTGTTTCCGATAGGGGAGCGCTTTTAAAAAGCGCAAACCTATCACAAGCTCTGCAAACTAAATCGCAGAACATATCGTATTTTTGAAAATTGAAAATATTTATTAGCCTCCATAGTTCAATGGTAGAACAGAGGACTCTTAATCCTTTAATGAGGGTTCGATTCCTTCTGGAGGCACATTAATAAAACATCCCCGATAAGGGGATGTTTTATTTTTCAAATACATTTAAAAAATAGTTTTGTTTTTTTTCTGTAAAATATTATGATGAAAGATAATATTGACAAATATAAAAAAGTATGATATAATTATATATAGATGCTTAACAAGGAGAAAAAATGCCGATAGAAGAACTCTGCGCAGTAAAAATAAAAAATGATAATTTTTTTTCAGAAAATTTTTTTATGCGACTTCTGACTGATTGTCCAAAAAAATTTTTCAGCGAAAAAAATGAATATAATATTCTTTCGCATAGAATTATAGGACAAGAATTGTCTTTAGAGATTCTCAAATTCAAAACAAAGTCAGAAGTAGAGAAGGGGATTCAAATCCGTAATATGGAAATGATTATAAAGTCATGGATTCCAGAGCGGCAAACAAAAATAGCTATAGTCGCATGGATGCTTTTTGAAACATTGGAGAAACTTCCTGAATTCTAAAAAATATTAAAAAGCGCTTTTAAAAACAGCGCTTTTTATTTTTCAAATTTCTGACCCTCTTGAAAACACTACAAAAATCTGTTAAAATATTATCGATCTAAACCTTCGCCAAAAGTATCTAAAATCAGGGCTGCAAGGCCCTTATTATTTCTAAAAAATAAATTATGAAAGCAAAAAAGAAAGGAAAAATCATAGAAAGTTCGCAGGTTCATGACAAGGACACTGGTTCAGCCGATGTCCAAATCGCTTTGTTGTCTGAAAGAATAAATGCGATGCTTTCCCATTTAAAAAAACATGCCAAAGACCTTCATTCAAAAAGAGGGCTTCTTGCAATGGTTATGAAGCGTAAAAAACTTTTAGCCTATCTTAAAAAAGAAGATGAAGCTCGCTATGAAAGTATTAAGAAGAAGGTTGGCTTGAAATAAATTATGCTACCAAAACATAAAGAACAGCGAATTGCCGTCTTCATAGATGTGCAAAATCTTTATTACTCGGCCAAAAATCTCTACCAAGCAAAGGTTAATTTTGGCGAGATTCTAAAAACCGCAGTTTCAGGGCGAAAGCTTGTCAGGGCTTTCGCCTATGTTGTTCAAACTGAAGGCGGATCGGAAAAACCTTTTTTCGAAGCCTTAGGAAGTCTGGGTCTTGAAACAAGAATCAGAGATCTTCAAGAATACCCAGGCGGTTTTAAAAAAGCAGACTGGGACGTAGGCATTACTGTCGACGCTATAAGAATAGCTAATACAGTTGACACTATAGTCCTTGTTTCCGGAGATGGAGATTTCTTGCAGGTTGTCGAATATCTTCAAAACCAAGGAAAAAGAGTTGAGGTGATAGCTTTTGGAAAAACAACTTCAGGAAAAATAAAAGAAGCTGCTGATGAACACTACGACCTCGACAAAGATTTAAAAAAATATTTAATCAGGTAAAGATTTATGAAAAACTTAAAAGAATTTAAAACCCGAATAGGGGATGTTGATTTGTTGGTTAAAATCAATCCCGCAATCCAAGCCAATGGAAGTTGCATAATCCAATTAGGAGAAACATCTGTATTGGGAACAGCCGGAATGTCAAAAAATAAAACATTGCAAGATTTTTTTCCTTTAACAGTAGAATATCAAGAAAGATTTTATGCAGCAGGAAAAATTCTAGGTTCAAGATACACAAGAAGAGAAGCTAAACCATCAACAAAAGAAATTTTAAATGCCAGAGTTGTAGATAGAATGATTCGCCCCTTGTTTCCAGAAAGCTTAAGACAAGAAACCCAGATTATTCTCACTTGTCTTTCTTGGGACCGAAAGAATTCTCCGGTACCAGCAGCAACGCTCGCTGGATCTTTAGCCTTAGGAATATCCGATATTCCATGGAATGGTCCTGTTGGATGCGTCCAAATCGGAAGAATAAATAAAGAACTTGTTTTAAATCCTAATTTTGATCAAAAAGAAGAAAGCGATTTTCATATAACATTATCCGGAGTCAAAAGAGAAGGGGAGGTCCTGATAAATATGATTGAAACTTGCGCCAAGCAAATACCTGAAGACGAAATATTCAAAGCAATGGAATTCGCCCTTCCTTATATAAAACAACTAATAGATTTTCAAGAAGAAATAATCTCGACAATAGGAAAAGAAAAACAAACTATAGATAGTATCTTCCCAGATAAAAATTTAGAAAAAGAAATAAAAGAAATTCTCGGAGAAGATTTGGAAAAGCCTTTCTCAAATCCAAGAGAAAAAAATATCCAGGAAGAGGAGATAGGAAAATTAAAAGAAAAAGTTTTGGAAATACTTAAAAAGAAATATCCAGAAGAAACAAGTCTGGAAATTTTTGTTTCAAGTTATTTCGAAAGAGAATTAACATTCATAGTTCATAAAAATGTTTTGGAAAAAGAATTAAGACCAGATGGAAGAAAGCTTAACCAAATAAGACCTATAGAATGTGAAGTTTCAATATTGCCAAGAGTCCATGGAAGCGCACTTTTCAAGAGAGGCGCAACTCATGCTATGTCCATAGTCACATTAGGTTCACCCGAAAGCAAACTCACTCTTGAAGGAATAGAAGAGGAAGAAGAACAAAGATACATGCATCATTATAACTTTCCACCTTATTCATCAGGGGAAGTGAAGCAAATGAGATCATTGGGCAGGAGGGAAATTGGACATGGAATGTTAGCTGAAAATGCTATCAAACCAGTACTTCCGGATATAAAAGATTTCCCTTATACAATCAGAGTCGTAACAGAAATATTGTCATCTAACGGATCTACATCAATGGCATCTACTTGTGGATCAACATTATCATTAATGGATGCTGGAGTTCCTTTGACATCTCCAGTCGCCGGAATTTCTGTTGGATTGATGAGCGGATGCAAAACTGGATTTAACCAAGAAAAAAATAAAAATTATAAATTGATAACTGATATTCAAGGTCCAGAAGACCATTATGGAGATATGGATTTCAAAGTAGCTGGAACAAACCAAGGAATAACAGCAATTCAGCTTGATGTAAAAATAGATGGATTATCAATGCAAATAATAAAAGAAACTTTTGCTAACGCGAAGGAGGCAAGAACAAAAATTTTAGAATTGATAACCCAAACGATACCAGAGCCTCGAAAAGAACTTTCTCCTTGGGCTCCGATGATAATAACAACAAGAATACCTGCCGACAAAATAGGAGAACTAATTGGACCTAAAGGCAAGAACATCAATGAAATAATCGAAAGATTCAAAGTGGAAGTGAGTGTTGAAGATGATGGACTTGTTTATATTACATCTCAAACAAAACAATCAGCTCAAGACGCCTTATCATTTATCGAATCAATGTTCAAAGAATATAAAGTGGGGGAAATAGTAAAAGCTAAAGTTGTGAGAATAACAGAATTCGGTGCTTTTGCTGACATTTCCGAAAATGCCACAGGATTAATACATATTTCCCAACTTTCAGATAAGAGAGTGAATAAAGTGCAAGATATTCTAAAGATAGGAGATATAGTCACGGCAAAAATAATCTCAATTGATCCACAGGGAAAGATTGCTCTCTCTTTGAAAGAAACAAAAAAATAATATACAATATAGTTAAATAAATTTTTTATTTAACAAAATATGCAAGACCCTGTAGCAACAAGAACCGGGGGAGCTTTTAACATCATAACGATGAAAGGCGATATAGCTTCTCTCTCTGGAAAAATAAAAAAACAGGAAAGTCTTGGCCAAAAAAAGATTGCCGATATTCAAGTCTCTGCGCCAGAACCTAAAAAAATTCCCAAAGAACAACAGCTTAGGCCAACGATAAAAGATCAGTTTCAAAAATCTGATTCTGTTTTTGAATATAAAAAGACAAGCGTCTTTAAACCTCAAAGCGTAGTTGATCCTGATTTGATAGAAATATCAAGCCATGAAGTTGAATTAGATGTTCCACCTCCTCCGCCAACGCCAAAATTAGAAAAAGATTTTATTCATCATGATTTTGAGGCTCCCTTACCAAAGATAAAAGATCAGAAAAAAGAACCAGAATCTTTAAAAGATGAATTCGAGTTACAAATAGAAACTCCTGAAAAACAATATTTTAAAAAAATATCAGAAGATATCGCATCATCGGAAAAAATAGAATCTGAAAAAGAATCAATAGAAAAAACTTTTAAAACAGAACCAGGAGAACAAAATCCTCTATTAGAAAAAGTGATATTCGGAGAACCAGAACCATTAACTGAAAAACCGACACAGATAAAAGATAATAGGGAAGACGATCTCCAACTTTATGACAAAAAAGAAATTATAAATCCTCAAATTGTCAAAAATGTAAAAGAAGAATTGCAGGATGCTATCATTCCTGATCAAATCCAAGAAAAAGTCACAATATCAAAACCAGTATCGGAGCAAAAAACAGAACCCATAAAACAAGAAGTTGTTCTCGATCCAGTAGCTCAAAAACTCCTAGAGATTGAAAAAGAGAAAGAAAAAATAAAAGAAGAAAGAAAAATTGTTTACGCTGATTGCAAGAACGAACTATCGGAAATAGAAATTCAAAAAGAGAAACAGAATAAGATAAAATTCGATCTTTTAGGAAAAATAAAAGATATAAAGTTCAATGAACTAAATCCTTTACTCGATCAAGAAGAGTCTATCCAGAAAAATTTAGCTATCATTAAAGAAAAAGAAAAAACTGCCAGCACATTAGCTCAAGAAGAAAAAATATTCCAAGAAAGAGCAGAACAAGAAAATGAAAGGCAAGATATTGAAAAAAAACGATGGGCAGTAGAGGACAGGATTCAAGGACTAAAAGACCAAGTAAAAGGAGCGGAAAATCAACTTGATAATCTTTCGAAGAAAGAAAGAGACGTTAATCAGAGAAGAGAAAAATTCAATGCAAAAGTTGAAAAAATAGAAATTCAAGAAAAAAGATGGACTTTGCAAAAAGAGCTAAATGAACTGAAATTAAATCAAGAAAAAATTTCAAATGAATACGCTGACCTTCTTCCAGAAAAAGATAGACTTAATAATACATTAAGGGAGGTTCTACTTTTAAAAACTGATTTAGAAAAACAAATAAACGATTTTGAAATTAAAGAAGCCCAAGCGCAGAAAGAAGAGAAAAGAAATTTTGAAAAGCAAAGACAGGAAAAAGAAAGACAAAGACAGGAAGCTTCCAAAAAAGCGCTTCAGGATAGAAGAGAAAAAGAAAATATCGAAAAAAGAATATCGGAATTATCATCGACAATCCAATCGTCTAATTCCAGAGAAAAAGAAATATTATCGAAAATAGAAATATTAGGAAAAGCTCTGCAAGAAAATTTTGATAGCAATTAAATAAAAAAAAATAATATGGAAGAAAAAGAATTCTTGAAATCGCAAAAAAAAATTTTAGAAACACAGAAAGAAAAATTACAAAAAATGCTTTCTGAATTCGCGACAAAAGACAACAAACTAAAAGGAGATTGGGATACAAAATACCCAGAAATGGGGGGAGGGGATAATGAAACAGGAGATGATAAACTAGAAACCGAAGCAGATGAAGTCGAAGAATATGAAACAAATCTCCCGATTGAGCATCAACTTGAAACCCGCCTTTTAAAGATAAATGATGCTTTAGAAAGAATAAATAAAAACCAATATTTTGTTTGCCAAAAATGTGGCGGAAAAATAGAGCAGGAAAGACTGCTCGCATCGCCTGAGGCAAGTCTCTGCGCAAAATGCAAAGATTAAAACATGCCTGCAAAAGTTTATTCTGTAGCAATAGTTGATTTTGACGCGCAAATAATAGAAGTTGAATTAGAAATAAGCTATGGATTGCGATGTTTTGATATTATTGGACTTCCAGATAAAGCAGTCCAAGAATCAAAAGACAGAGTAAGCATTGCTATAAAAAATTGCGGATTTAAAGCTCCGTTATCCAGCCCTCATAAAGTCTTAGTGAGCCTCGCTCCGGCAGACTTGAAGAAAGAGGGCTCTTTTTATGATTTGCCTATCGCATTAGGATATCTTTTGAGATCCGGACAAATAAATTTCAATCCTGACAAAAAAATTTTTATAGGAGAGCTATCGCTGAATGGAGAAATAAAACCAGCAAAAGGAATATTAGCATCAACGCTAGCTATGAAAAATAAGGATATTAAAGAAATTATCCTACCAGAACAGAATAAAAAAGAAGCAGCTTTAGCCTTTATTGATTTAAAAGATAAACCTAAAATTATAGGAGTAAAATCGCTAAAACAAGCAATAAATTATTTAAATGGGAAGGAAGATATAAAAGATTTTTCCATTAAAAAAGAGAATCTATTTGAAAAGAATGAATTTCTTGTAGATATTGGATGGATTAAAGGTCAAGAATTTGCCAAACGCGCGTTAGAAATCAGCGCTGCCGGAGGACATAATTTTTTAATGGTAGGACCGCCTGGAGGAGGTAAAAGCTTATTAGCCAAATCAATGCCTTCAATAATGCCGCCTCTAACGATAGAAGAAATGATAGAGGTTACTAAAATATACAGTCTTTCCGGAATTTTAAAACAAGAAAATCCATTGATAACCACAAGACCATTTCGTTCACCGCATCACTCGGCGTCAACATCAGCAATAATAGGAGGAGGGAATCCTGTAAGACCTGGAGAAATAACTTTAGCTCATCGCGGAGTTTTATTTCTAGATGAATTCCCTGAATTCCATAGAGATGTTTTAGAAGCTTTACGTCAGCCGATAGAAGATGGAACTATAACATTGTCTCGAGCAAAACAAAGAATAACAGTGCCATGCAGATTCACATTAGTAGCAGCTGCAAATCCTACACCCGGAGGATTCTTCGAAAATCAACGCAATCAATTTTATTCCCATCAGCAAGTTTCAAAATATAAAAGAAAAATGTCTGGACCGATATTAGATAGAATGGATTTATATGTAGAACTTCCTAATGTAAGTTATGAAAAATTAATAGAACAATCGGATGTTAATGAAAGTCAAAAAATAAGAGAAAAAGTTATCAAAACAAGAATTATCCAAAAAAATAGATTGGCAGGAGAGGGGATAATGCTTAATTCAGAAATGACTCCTCCTTTAATAAAAAAATATTGCCAAATAGACGAAATATCTCAAAGAATAATAAAAAAATTAGTTGATTCTGGATCTTTATCGGCCAGAGGATATCATAGGCTTTTAAAAGTTTCCAGAACAATCGCTGATCTCGATTTTTCTAAGGATATATTGCAAAAACATGTAAGTGAAGCTTTAATCTATAGGCCCAGGGAAGAAATTTAAAAAAGCCTCCAAAACGGAGGCTTTTTATTTATATCAAACATCAAAATTTATTTTGCAAAAGGATTTCTTGGAGCCCTTCCATTTGAACTTCCGACTTCGAAATGAACATGACATCCTGTAGCTCCGATAACTTTACCGGTGTTACCAATTAAACCAATAACCTCTCCATTCGCAACCTCTTGCCCTTCAGAAACAAATATTTTACTCATATGACCATACATCGTGGTTAAACCACTTGGATGGACAATTTTAACATAATTTCCAGCTCCTCCATTCCAACCAGTCTTAGTCTTCAAAATTTTTCCTGAAGCAGAAGCGTATACAGGCTTTCCGCAAGCATAACCTCCTACGGTAAAATCTACAGCATTATACCAATGCAATCCTTGGCTTTGATAACAAATTCCATTTGTTCTCGGAACTGGACATATAAAGTATCCTTCTGGAACATTTTCCCCTGATGGCTTGAAAGAATTAGCATTAGCAACAGCTGTCTGGCTGGAAGGCATTTGCCCCCCAGGGATTATAATCATGTCCCCAGGATATAGTTTTGTCTGATCGTCTATTTCATTAAAAGTCAAAATTTCTTCAACATCAGCTTTATATCTTTTAGCAATATTATTTAAACTATCTCCATCTTTAACGGAATATATAATACCATCAACAGGAAGAATAATAAGACTTTGCCCGACAGCTATCTTGTCCTTTTTGTTCAATCCATTAGCCCAGAGCAATGTTTCCAATTTGATGTTAAAACTATCAGCGATTTTTTGATAGGAATCTCCTTTCTGGACTATATATTCTTCAATGGATCTTCTTTTTTCATCACTTGCCGAGTCATCAGAGATAGCGCCTAAAGTAAGTAAATTAGCATTCTCAGGAGAAGAAACTTCCATAATACTATTGTCTTCAAGCAATGAATAACTTGGAGAATCAATATTTTGCTTATCTTGAGAAAAGGCTATTATACCTTGGCTTTCTATGACATTAGCAGCCATATAATCGCTATTTTTGCCCTTTACAGAAGAAAAAAACCCCCATAAAAACAATAAAATAAGGCATAAATAAAATAAAGATTTTTTCCCAATCTTTAATTTTTTCACCCTAATCAAAAAAATAGTCAATTGTTGTCTTAGCTTACTAATAAGATTTACTTTGGCTTATTCGGAGTTTTTACCCCTTCACTTGCCAAGCTCTATTGCGTTTAATTAATTATACCTTTATCAAAAATACCCTGTCAATATACAAAAAAAGAAAAATATGTTATAACAATAAAGGATTATTTATGATAGATAATACTAGAATCTACTCCGTTCAATATATAAAAGAATTGCTTAATAACATGAGAGCCTCAATGCTACGTAGCCTGGGGCAAAATTTTATTATCCAAGAAAACATCGTGGACAAGATGATTAATGAATCTGATATAAAAAGAACCGACAACATAGTTGAGATAGGACCTGGATTAGGAGCTTTAAGCTTTAAAATAAGAGAGAAATCCAAAACATTGCTTTGTATAGAAAAAGACAAAAAATTTCACAAAATGTTATCTGCGGCAATGAAAGGAAGCAATACGACAATTATTAATGCAGATATTTTAAAGATAGATTCAAGACTTTTACCCAAAAAATATAAATTAGTCTCAAATCTGCCATTTAATATAGCAAATCATGTAATAAGAATATTCTTAGAAGCTGATTATAAACCGGAAATGACCCTTTTAATCCAAAAAGAGGTAGCTCAAAGAATAATTGGAGAAAATGGAAATCAAAACCTGCTTTCAAACTCAATAAAATTCTATGCTGATTCCAACATATCTTTTGTCGTTTCAAGAGAGAACTTCTGGCCAGCTCCGCATGTTGATTGTGCAGTAATTAAAATTGTTCCCCATAAAGAACAATTTTCTAAAGACATAGAAAAAAAATTCTTTAGAATATTAAAAGCTGGTTTTTCTCATCCGCGGAAACAACTGCTTAATAATCTTTCTTCTGGGCTAAAAATAGAACGGGAAAAAATAGGGGAGAAGATGAAAAAAATAAAAATCGATCATACGAGAAGAGCGCAAACCCTTTCTTTCGACGAATGGCTTTTATTGACAAAAAACTTATAAAGTTTTTCACTTCTCTCAGAGCATTGATTTGTGTTAAAATAAAGCTAATAAACAAAACACCAATCGATGAGTTTTGGCTTTTATAAATTAAAGACTTTTTCTTTTTTTCTGATATCTCTTTTCTTGGCGCTGGTAATACCATTGCATCCTGCGCAAGCTTTTGTTGAATGGCTTGGAAAAGTCATTATAGGCGGTTTACTTTGGATTATCCTTTTCATTCCAGTTTTAATTGCTCAAGCTTTCACTATTTTATCTGGAAATTTTTTAGTTGAGGTTTCCAATCCATCTTTTGTAACTAAAAGATATATTGAAATAGGTTTTGTAAAAGATGGCTGGACTTTATGCGCTAATTTAGCAGGAATATTCTTGGTTTTGGCATTAATAGCAATCGGAATAGGCGTGGCATTAAGAATGATTCGCGAACCGCAAAAAGCTTTAGTAAGATTCATAACTGCCGCAGTATTAATACCTTTTACTCCGATAATAGCCGGATTTATAATAGATTTTTCAAATATTTTTACCTTTACTTTTTTTAGAACTGGAGCTGCCCAAGGATTTTTAGGCGGAATTTCTCTTTTTTCTTCGGCTTGCGACGCTTTTTCTTCAATGTTTGCTCCCGGAGCCGGATTTTTAGATTCTATTTTTGGAATAGTGGCAATTCTTTTATTCTTAGCGATTTATGGATTTTACGTAGGATTAATTCTTTTTAGATTCGGAATATTATTTTTTGCAAGATATATAGCTTTATGGGTAATAATTATTCTTTCTCCTTTGGCATTCTGTTTTTACGCTTTAAGTATCATACCGACTGGAGAAGATTTTCCAATTTTTGAATTTTTCAAAAAATTAGGCGGATATTATAAAAAATGGTGGGAAGAACTCTTTGCATGGTCAACAATAGGCATAATGGGATCATTTTTCCTTTATATCGGAGGAATAACCGCTAATTCATTACTTACATCAGCAGATGCTAATTTAATTGATGGAAGTTGGTTTCTTGATTTAATGGGCCAAAACATTCTTCCTTTTTTGATTCCAATAGTAATCATACAGATGGGATATAAATATACGATGCAATGGGCGCCTGCAGTCGCTGCGACAATAATCAGCACTGTGGAAGGAACAATAAAAACAGCCGCTGTCGCAGCTGGAGGAATAGCAATAGGAGCGGCAACAGCAGGAGCAGGAGCAGCAATGGGATCAAAAACCGGTCAAGCAGCAGCATCATCGATGCAAACAAAAGGAGCAGCAATGATGCAAAAACCGGGATTAAAAACATTCGGTTATGCTGTTAATAGAATGGGAACTAACGCTAAGAGTTATGGAGCAAAATACAACAAACAATTAGAAGACAACGCAAAAAAACAAATGGAAGCAATGGCAGGTATAGATAAAGGAGAAACTTTGCGCGGTATGGCTATCCCGAAGAAAAACCTTTTCAATAGCAGGATAGTGGAGCAACAAGAAAAAGCAAAAGCAAAAGCTTTGCTTGAACAGGATAAAAAAGAATTCGAAAAAGGCAAAATCAAAACAGGCGACCCAAGATTGCAAAGCATGTTGGAAACTGCAACCGCAGAGTTCGATAAAGATATTATTAAAAAAATATTCTCAAATAATCCTGGATTAATAAAATCAACTGACGGATTCGCAATGAGAGCAAAAGGGCTATTAACAACTGCTCTTGATAAAGACACATTAGACCAAGCGAGAGATTCAACCCAATCAAAAATAAGCAATTTAGACGACAAGAAAAAAGGAGCGTTAAAAGATGTCTTTTCTTTTGGGAAAGATATCTCTGACAATAATTTACAATTAGCTGGATTCAGCGCTCAAGAAATAAAAAATATCAAAGAAGAAAGAACAAAGGCTTTCAAAACAGTCGACAAAAATATTAAAGGGCAAATATTCAAAACTCTCAAAGAAGATGATATCCAGAATTGGAAAAAAGAAGATTTCTCAGATCCTGAAACAATTCAGAATTTGGCAAAAGATTCTTCTTCTCAAACTAAATTCGCCGCTTCTGTCCGCAACAATACAAATTTCTTTAAAGAATTAATGGCTCAAATGCTGGATTTAGATAATGGATATAGAGCAAAGGAATTTGTAAATTTCTTAAGACGCCCTGATCAAATAGCATTGCTTGGAAGAGAAAAAATATTAAGCGAAGAAATGATGGATGCAACTGGAAAATTTGGATTCAATAATAAAGAATTGCTAACCGCGACACTAAAAGATTCAAATACTCAAGAATTGGAAAATTTTATAAATAAAATGGATGAAACCTCAAAACAAAAATTATTCTCTAAATTAAATGATGAAAACATCCAAGCCCTCGGAGACAAAATTGCCCAAGATATTATTATTGAAAATATGATTAAATATTCTTCTGTTGATAAACAGAATGGGCGATCAAATAACTTAAATTCTTATATAAAAGCAGGAGGAATTGATCTTGTCAACAAAATCAATGAAAAAATAAATGAAGATAGTAATTTCAGAGAAACTATAGTTTTAGAAAATCCTCAATTCTTAAAATTTGCCATCACCCCCAACGCAGCCATTGCAGGAATACAAGTCCAAATGCCACCAGAATCAACTAATAAATATATCAACAATCCTCGCGATATCGAATCTTATAGAAATTATTACTCGCGAAATCAGCAATCTGAAAAAATAATTCAAGATCAAAATATGCGTCAAAGAAACCAAACTCAACAGCAAGTAAGACAAAAATATGATTCGAATAGAAGGACTATAGGAGGATATGAAAAATTTATCGAAGACATCGATAGAGAAGAATCATCAGATCAAGGATTCTCAAGATCAAAATACGAATAAAAATGGAATACAATAACCAAGAAATAAAAAAGAGATACAACTCCCTTCCGGAAGAATTAAAGGATTTATTGAATTCCTTGGAAGAAGTTGAAATATTGGAAGAAATTTGCAAAACCCATAATTTATTGAATAACTTTTTAGATATTCAAAAACATATCGCCTTAGTTGCAATGAGTATCGAGAATTTTAATGATTTTCGAATTTACATATTTTCGCTTTGCAAAAATGAGAACGAGGGGAAAACAGTTTATCAACAAATATTCAATATGATTTTTCTTCCTGTAATGCACTTGATAAATAAGGAAGAACAAAAAGAACCTCAAAATACCCAAACAAAAAGCAAACAAATCGAACCTCAAGACAATATACCTCTAATAGACGAAGATGACGATCTTCAACCTCCGAATCCAAAAGAACAAAATGTAATAGATCAATTTCAAAAAATGAAATCAATGACGAACAATCAAAGGCAAGAATTATCAAAATACAATATTGATAATGATATGCCAACGACACACAGAAGCTTTGATATATATAGAGAAAAAATATGAGATATTCCGTACCTCAAATACAACATCAAATGAAAATAGGAGGACTTACTTTCAAGCAATCCTTCTTTGTGATTGGGGGAGTGGCAATATGTCTTATAGTATTGTTCACATCTCCAGAATCTACAATTTATGTAGCTATTCCTGTAATGACAATATCTCTGTTTCTGGCATTTGGAAAAATAAAAGGCATAGAGCTCCCGATATTTTTAAAAAATTGGTGGGACCACTTATTCGGACCAAAAGAATATCGCTGGATGAAAAGAGCTATAATAACAAAACCTTTAGAAATGAAATATAATCCTCCAGCCAAAGAACCGAACAAAAAAGAAACGCCTTTAATAAAAAAAAGGAGTAGCTTAATGGATTTATCCCAAAAAAATCTTTAATTATATGCAAACAGGACCAACGCAAGATTTTATTAAAATTGAAGATATAAAAGACGGAGTGATGATAATGAAAGACAAAAGTCTTCGCGGAGTGATGATAATATCATCTCTCAATTTCGCTTTGAAATCTCCAGAAGAACAAGAAGCTATAATTTATCAATTCCAAAATTTTTTAAATTCTCTTGATTTTCCATGTCAGATCACCATGCAATCAAGAAAGTTGAATATGACTGGATATTTTGAAAAATTAAAAGAATTAGAATTAAAACAAAAAAATCCGCTTTTAAAAATACAAACTCAGGAATACAGAAATTTCATAGAAGATATGGTTAAAAACGAATCAATAATGTCAAAAAATTTTTTTGTAACGGTTTCTTTTTATTTAAATGAAATAATAGGGGAGAAGGGAAAAAGAAAAATAATCGTTCCTTTAAATGAGGAAAATTTTTCTCGAGGAAAAAGCCAACTCTTCCAAAGGATGGAGTTTGTAGCGCTAGGATTGAAGCGTTGCGGATTGCAAGTAACTTTTTTAAGCAGCGAAGAACTTATAGATCTTTTCTGGAGTTTATATCATCCCAGAGAAGCAGAAACTGGATATTATCCAGAGATACCGCCAGATATGATTCAATAAAAATATGAAATTACCTCAATTTTCATTTTTAAGAAAAAATAAAAGTCCGGAAATATTGGAAGCCAGTCCTATAGGAATAATAGATATTATTGCGCCGTCTTCAATTGAAGTGAAGCCGGATTGTTTAAGAATAGGAGATAGATTCGCTCGCACTTATTTTATTTTTTCCTATCCAAGATATCTAAATGTTGGCTGGATTTCTCCAATCTTAAATTTAGATATTCCTATAGATGTTTCTTTTTACATAGATCCTATAGATACAGGAATGATCTTAAAAAAACTCAGGAACCAAATCGCAGACATAGAAGCAGAATTGATGGAAAGAGAGCAAAAAGGATTAGTAAGAGATCCAAAACTTGATACTGCTTATAAAGACACGGAAGCTATAAGAGATAGCTTAAGCTCAGGGGAAGAGAGAATGTTTAATTTCGGTCTTTATATAACAATTTACGGGGCAAGTCTGGAAGAACTAAATAAAATAGAATTGAATTTAAGATCAATCCTGGAATCAAGATTGAATTATATAAAAATGGCCTATTATCAGCAACGGGAAGGATTTTCAACAACCGCCCCTTGGAATTCAGACAATCTTATAAATTATACAGCTCTAAACACAGGATCCCTTTCGACATGTTTTCCATTCATATCTTTTGATTTAAGCTCTAACGAAGGAATATTATACGGAATCAATAAACATAATAATTCATTAGTCATTTTTGATAGATTTTCTTTGCCAAATGCCAACTCGGTAATTTTCGCAACAGCTGGATCTGGAAAAAGCTATCATCAAAAATTAGAAATCCTAAGATATTTAATGATGGGAGTCGATGTAATAATTATAGATCCAGAAAATGAATACAAATTCCTGGCTGAAGCAGTTGGAGGATCATTTTTTAATATATCTTTATCATCAAATGATCATGTCAATCCTTTTGATCTTCCGCCTGTAGGTAAAGATGAAAAACCTGAAGATGTATTAAGATCAAATATTATAAGTCTTGTTGGACTAATGAGATTGATGCTCGGAGGTTTAACCCCTCAAGAAGATGCAATAATAGATACTGCTTTAACCGAAGTTTATGCTGCAAAAGATATTACCCCTTCAAGTGATCCGACAAGATGGAAAGAAAATATTCCTTTAATGTCAGATTTGGAAGCCGTCTTAGAAACAATGGAAGGAGCCGAATCTTTATTAGACAGAATAAGAAAATTCAGCAAAGGAACTTCTGTCACTTTTTTCAATCAATATTCCAATGTTTCTCTAAATAATAATTTAGTCGCTTTTGGAATAAGAGACATGGAAGATTCTCTCAGGCCGATAGCCATGTATATGGTAATGAAATATATATGGAGTTCTATTAAAACAGAATTGAAAAAAAGAATATTGGTAGTCGACGAAGCTTGGTGGTTTATGCAGAACGAAGACAGCGCATCTTTTTTATTTGGAATAGTAAAAAGAGCCAGAAAATATTGGCTGGGAGTAAGCACTATCACGCAAGACGTCGAAGATTTCATGAAATCAGAATATGGAAAACCAATTATTACGAATTCATCCTTGATTTTCTTGATGAAACAATCTTCTGCTGGAATTGATATGGTGCAACAAGCATTCAATCTTACTAACGAAGAAAAATATCTTCTATTAGAGTCTTCTGTAGGGGAGGGAATATTTTTTGCCGGACAAAAACACATTGCCCTGCGCGTAGTCGGATCTTATGCAGAACACCAATTTATAACAACCTCTCCCGAAGAAGTTAAAAAAATATTAGAAGCGAAGAAAAGTTTGAATGGCTAAAAAAAAGAATAAAAAAATCTTAGTGGCAGTTTTATTGATAATATTTTTGAACGCTGGTTTTTCTTTGGCAAAAATGCAGATTGATTATCCAGGGCCAAATCCTCCTACAGAAGAAACAACCTTAATCCAATACATTGCTTATCTTTACCACTTTTCAATCGTGATCTGCGGTTTACTTGTTTTATGGTCATTGATTTCAGGAGGATATAGTTATTTAACATCTAGAGGATCGCCAAGTAAGATATCTCAAGCTAAAGATCAAATATTTTCAGCTTTCTTGGGCTTAATAATCTTACTTGCGTCTTACATGTTATTAGAGACAATCAATCCAGGATTATTAAAATTAGAACTTCATCTTTCTAAAATAGAAAAACCAGCTGATTATGAACCAAAACCTAAAGCTAATGAGAGCCAATATTTAGTAATCCCCCTAGGGTCTTTTATAGAACAAAATTTTTACAGTAAAGAAGCCATGGAAAAATTAGCCAAAGAGGGAAATGATGTCTATGAACTTAAAACAGAAGTCGATAATTTAAAAAAAATAATCGATGAATTATCGCAAGAATCTCAAAAATGCAAATGCAATGAATCAAAATGCTCTGAGCCATGTCCCTGTCAAGGAAGTTGCCCAAATGCTTTTTGCGATAAAGAAAAAATAAATAAATTAGCCAAAGAGATAGAAAAACAATCAGATTTAGTTCAAGAGAAACTTGCCAAAATTCAAGGAGTTGAAAATATCAATCAAGAAATAAATAAAATGGGAACACTGATGAGCTTGGCTGAAAATAAAAATATTGATTCTTATTATACATTCTTAGGAGGAAAAAATCTTTTAAAAGACAGCAAGACAAAAATAATAGAAGATTGCGAACCTTTCAGCTTTTGGGATTATTATTGGCAAAAAAATCTATCAGATCCGATAACTTTTTATATCAATAAAAATGCCAATAAAAGGTTGATAAATAATGTGCTCCAAGATAACCTGCTTGGAAATTAATATGAAAAAATTTTTCTTTTTAATTGCGATGTTAACAATTCCTTTTTTCTCTTTAGCTCAAGATACTTCAGAAGCTCCCAAACCAACAGAAAAAGAAGAATTTGAAATGAGAGGATGGATGCCGGTAGGGGAAATGGCTAGAGAAATAATGGAGGCAACCAATAAATCAAACGAAGTAAAGCAAAAAATGTCTGAAAGTATTTCCGAATTAATAGGCGCTGCAAGAGAGATGGCTCAAGCAGTTTCAAGTTGCCAAAGTATTGAAGCTTGCCAGAGCAGTTGCCAAGAAATTTATAGCGATGATGGAAATTGCTCATGCCAAGGGTCAATGTGCCAACCTGAATTTTTGTGCGATATGGAAAAGATAAATTCTGCATTTGCAAAATTCAACGGAATAAATGAAATTTTTTACTCTGGGGTGAACAATTATTTAGATATTATCACTGGAGAAAAGAATACTCCAAATTATTTAAAAGATATGTACGGAGGGAAATTCACAGAATTACCTAAAAGCCATATTTATACAGATTATAATCAGTTCTATAATGATTTTAACAACATAGTTTCTCCAATCTTATCCAAATTAGGCCGCAATACTTCATTGCCAATAACCGATCCATCTGCAAAAATACCATTAATGGAATATGTGAAAAGGCAATCTGACTATATTAGAATAGGATTCATGAATTGCCAAACTCCAGTAGGCGCTCAAGAAGATATGGAAAATATAGCTGACGGAAAAGATTTATATAAATATCCTTATAGAGTCGATTTCATACTCCAAAATAAAATAAATATCCCTGTTGATGCCAATGAAAGCAATTTGAATTATTACTGCGCAAGCACAAGGGGATTATATTCTCCATAATTAAAATAAAAATATGTTATTTGGATCTAAAAAAAATAAAATATTGATAATTTTATTTTCTGCTTTATTCCTTGTATCTATAGCTTTTGCGCAAAGCGAACTCCAAATCGATTATCCTAAAGTTCCTGGAAAAACAGATATTTTTAAAACTGGAAGGACTCCGCTTTTGCCCCAATATATCGCTTATGCTATAAATGCTGCAATCGCCATTTCTGGAGCTGTCATATTTTTTATAATAATAATGGCTGGATTTAAATATTTTATGTCTCGAGGAAGCGGTAGTAAAGTTCAAGACGCAAAAGATAGCATATTTGCCGCTTTTTTAGGATTAATAATACTTCTATGCTCTTATTTATTGCTTAATTTTATCTCTCCAAACTATACAACACTGAATCTAAGCTTAAAGACTGTTGGGATAATAATCCAAAATGCCGGGGGAGAAGAAATGCTTGTTTCTTCAGGCCAAGAAAATCTCGAAAATTTTATTCCGATTAAAATCATTATTTCAAAAAAATACATAAATGAGTCTGAAATGACGCTTTATAGCGAAAAAAATTATTCAGGATCTATTTACAAAATTAGAAAAAGCAGCTGGATATGCCCCAATGAAGATGAATGTTATGTTGATTATCCTGAAAATTATAGAAAAGGATCTATATCAGTTTTAATATTAAGACCAGGAATTTTTATATTCAAAGACAAAAAAGTTCCTTATTATGTTGGGAATGATCTCCCAAACACAATGGCCCTCTTAGATTTGATTAATGCCCCAGGAGTAGTAAATGGAATAAGAATATACAATAGCTCTTCTACAAATTATGGAGCAATGACTTTTATAGAAAATAATTATATCGGTCCTGGAGCGATATATTTTCCTGAAAAAAAAGCTGGATGGGCTAGCGAAGAAATAATAGATTTAAATAGGATATATTCGATAAAAATTTTTAATGTTAGACAAATAAATGGATCGCTAGGAGAATATTTTTACAAACCAGAATATGATTACACTTCTAAATGCAAAACCTCGGACGATCCGATTCAATCCCTTCCCACTCAAAAAATAAGCTGCGGGATAGAAGAATATGTTTATTCTATGAAACTTAATAATTCATGGGCAATATTAATTTCTTATGGAAATAAAGACAATCCTGATAGATTCGCAAAATTCAATGAATATAGCAGCCAAATTCCTAAAATTGATCGTTTAACTCCTTTTGCTTTTGGAGAAATGATTAAGGTTTCTGATCCAAATATGGACGATAATCCAGAAATAGGACAATGCATCTGCAATGGAAGATGGTTGGGAATATTTTGGTGCGTAAACTGGCAGTCATGCGCCACTCATTCGATAATATTTACTAGATAATAAAAATCCCTTCAAACAATTTGAAGGGATTTTTATTTTTTATTTAGGTTTAATTATAATCTTCCTTTCTTCTCCTTCTCCGCAACTTTCAGTGGAAAGTTCCGGGAATTGGCTTATTTGCATATGAATAACCCTTCTTTCGTAGGCTGAAAGATTTCCAATCGATTTAGCTTGTTTAGATTCAAGCACTTCCTTTGCAAGATTCTTGGACATTTCAATTAAATATTGAGTTCTTGTTTTTTTGTAACCATTAATATCCAAATCAAGACATAAATCTTGACCTAATTCCTTATTAATTATTTTATTCAAAATACTTTGAATTTTAAATAAAATATCTCCTCCTTCTCCAATGAGCATTCTGGCATCATTACTTTCTAAATCTAAAAAATAAATATCTTCTTTCATTTCAAGATTTTTTATTTCTGATAAAAATCCCATATTCTTAAAAAATCTTTGAGTCAATTCTTTTATCTTGTTTTCTATATCATTCATATTTTTTCTTTATGCGCTTTATTAATAAAATACTGTTCCAGAATAGTAAACAAAGAAGCTGCTACTATATAAAGCGATATTGAAGATGGAAACTTCCATAATATAAAAAACATAAGAGCAGGGGAAAAAAAAGCCATCCATCCTTGTGTTTTTTTCTGACTTTTCGACATGGAAAGACTAATTTGGAAATATTGAACAACTGCCACTAAAAGAGTTAAAGGCAAATAAGGATCTTTTAAAGAGATAATTCCTAAAAAAATAGTGTTTATTTCTGGATTAGTAGCTGCTTCTCTAATGGCCTGATAAAGAGTTATCAAAATAGGCAATTGCAATATCAAAAGAGAAAAACTGGCGAAAGGATTGATATTAGCATTCTTATATAAATCCATAAGCTCTAACGCCTGTTTTTCTTTGTCGTCTTTATATTTTTTCTGTATCTCGTTAATTTTTGGCTGTAACTCAGCTATTTCTTTCTGAGATTTTAATGACTTTCTCTCAAAGGGCATTAAAATCAACTTAACTGCAATAGTAAGCAATATTATCGCAAATCCAAGGTTATTGCCTGTATTTTTATAGAAAAACATCATCAATCCAGTTATGGGATTATAAAGAAAAAAGTTGTAAATACTTATGAAAAATTCTGGCATAATCAATTTTTTATTTTTTTAAATATTGAAGGAATTATCGCATCAAAATCATTAGTTTTCAACCCTTCAAAACTTTTAATATCTTTTCTTATTTCTGGCAATACCACAAAAACCAAGTCAATTCCTTTTATTAGGAGATTAAAATTTTTCCTTGAAGATTCCCTCAGCATTCTTTTAATCTTATTGCGTTGACTGCTTTTATTGGATATTTCTTTAGAGACAACAAATCCAATCCTTGATAAATCCATTCCGTTTTTAACAAATTTTATATATAAAAAAGAGTTTTTAAACCCTTTACCAAGCTTAAAAACTCTTTGAAAATCTGTTTTTTTTCGGAGCCTATTTTCCTTAAAAAGCATTTTAAAATTAAACAGAAAGTTTTCTCCTGCCTTTCTGCCTTCTGCTTTTTAAAACTCTCTTTCCAAATTTTGTCTTCGATCTGCTTAAAAATCCGTGGGTTTTCTTTCTTTTCCTCTTTTTTGGTTGGTATGTAGTAGACATATTTTTATATATATTAACAAAAATACAATACCAAAAAATCATTTTTTAGTCAAATTTTGATATCATTTTATTCTTATTTTTTTACTCACATTTTCCACTGTTTTTTCCACAGCCTATGACAGTTTTCCCCATTTTTTCCACAGTTAGACCAGTTTTTATAGCTTTTGTATAGTTTTTTCTTTATGAGAATTTGGTATACTGTGCTTAATAAGCATTAAATTCTCTAAAAAAATACTATGACTAATGAAGAGTTGTGGCAAGCAGTTCTTGCCAGAATTCAACTTAACACATCAAGCAATAATTTTTCAGCTTGGTTTGTTAATACCAACATAGTTTCTAAAAACGAAAAAGATGTCGTTATTTCTGTTCCTAATAAAATAGCAAAAGACTGGATACAAAATAAATATCATAGAGAAATTTTAAAAGCCTTCCGAGAACTTAATTTTAATATAAGAGAATTAGATTTTCAGGTTAATATAACCTCTCTAAGCAAAAGCAAAACTAATAACCAAGAACAAGAAGTTGAAGATCCCAATATCAATCAATTGCATTTTGAACAATTTGATATCAATAGGGAAACAAATCTTAATCCGAGATATGTTTTTGATAATTTTATTGTTGGATCATTTAATGAACTTACTTATGCCGCAGCCCAAGCGATTTGCAAAAATCCAGGCATCACATATAATCCATTCTTTGTTTATGGAGGGGTAGGGTTAGGAAAAACACATTTATTGCAGGCTATTGGAAATAAAGTTTATTCTGAAAATAAAAATAAAAAAATAAAATATATACCTTCAGAAATCCTAACATCGGCTATAGTTAATTCAATAGGAAATAATACAATAGAAGAATTAAAAAATTCTTATAAGAAATATGATGTTTTAATCATAGACGATATCCAATTTATTTCCGGAAAAGTAAAAACCCAAGAAGAATTTTTCAATATCTTTAACTTTTTATACCAAAAAAATAAGCAAATAATCCTTTCTTCCGATAGACCACCTAAAGCTATAGCCAATTTAGAAGAAAGATTAAGATCAAGGTTTGAAGGAGGTATGATAGCTGATATAAATTCTCCGGATTTTGAAACAAGAGTAGCTATTTTACAGAAAAAATGCCAAGAAAAAGGCATTAAATTACCAGAAGATGTGATAGAATATATAGCTGAAAACATCCAAAAAAACATAAGAGAATTAGAAGGAGCTTTAAATAAACTTATAGCGCATCATAAATTAACCAACGAACAAATTAATATAGAAATTACCAAAAAGCTTTTAAAGAATATAATAATTCCTTCGTTTCAAAGAAAAAATCCTCAAAAAATAATAAAAGCTGTCACTGATTTCTATAATTTAAAAGAGAGAGATTTATTTACAGACTCAAGAAAAAAAGAGATTGTAAAACCCAGACAAATAGCGATGTATCTTATGAGAAAAGAATTAAAAAATTCTTTTCCTTCGATATCAAGAATCTTTGGAGGTAAAGATCACACCACAGCGATATATGCATGCAAAAAAATAAAATCTGATTTGGAAAAAATGGAAAGTTTAAATGAAGAAATTGAAGCTATAAAACAAATATTATATTCTTGCTAGATGTGAATAATATTGTTAATTGTTTATATAAAAATATAAGGAAAAATACTGCAATAAAGATGAATAAAAATGCCTTATATTATTCCACAGAAAAGAAACACAAATTATCAACATAACTTATTCATAAATTATCCACAAATTATTCAGCTTATTCTGATTGATATTAAAGGATTTTTTAAAAAATATTAAGGATTTTTGAGAGTATAATAATAACAATAATTAATATATATTATTACTATTATTAATATAATATGAAGGCGATTACATTAAAAGAAAATTTTAAAAAGGGATTGAATATTGTCGAAAAAATAGTTGGAAGAAATTTAACACTTCCTATTTTAAATAATATCTTATTAAAAGCTGATAAGAATTTTATTATTCTTATGGCTACTAATTTAGAGATAGGGGTAAAATATTGGGTTTTATCTAAAATTGAAAAAGAAGGATCTATTGTTGTTCCAACAAAAGTTTTATCAACTTTTATTTCAAATATTTCTGATGAAAAAATTTCAATTACTTTAAAAGATAAAAAGATTTATCTTGATGCGAAGAATAATAAGACTTTTATTAAAGGGCTTGATCCGGAAGAGTTTCCTATAATTCCTGATTCTGAAACAAAAGAGTTTATAGAACTCGATTCTAAGGCCTTTTGTGAAGCTATATCTAGTGTTTTAGGCTTTTGTTCTCAAAATCAATCTAGAAGGCCAGAAATCACAGGAATATATGTTAATTTTAAGAAGGATAGCGTTGATATTGTGGCAACTGATAGTTATAGATTAGGGGAAAAGAATATATTATTGAAAAACCCGATAAATAGCGAATTTGCTTTTATATTACCTCAAAGAACAGCTCAAGAATTAGTTAATATATTTTCTTTAGAAGATAATTTAAAGATTTATTATTCTCCTAACCATATTTTATTCGAATCAATGCTTTTAGAGGTTAAAAATCCCAAAATACATCTAAATTCAACTTTAATTCAAGGAGAATATCCTAATTATAAAGATATTATTCCTAAGAATTTTAAAACAAAAGTGACTATTGATAAAGATGAATTATTAAATCAAATAAAAACAGCAGGTATTTTTACTGATAAAAATAATGAGATGAAATTCGATGTTGATTCTAAAAAGAAAGGAATTACTATTTTTTCCCAAAATGCTGATATAGGAGAAAATGAATCTTTTATAGAAGCTTTAATAGAAGGGGAAGATTTAAATATTTGCTTTAATTATAGATTCTTGCTGGAAGGATTAACTAATATTAAAAGTAAAAAAATAAGTATTGAGTTAAATGGAAGCGATGGACCTTCAATTATTAGGCCAGTAGGGGATAGTAGTTTTATTTATCTTTTAATGCCAATTAAAAACAGTTAGAAATTTTGATTTTCTAAAGGATGCTTTGATAGATAATATTCCATGAACTGTCTAAAGACGGGGCCGGATAAACTGGCTCCGACTTTTTTTGTAGGTTCATTATTATTATTTCCACTCCATATTCCAATAACAATATTAGGGGTATATCCTATTGTCCATGCATCTCTGCCGTCATTAGAAGTTCCTGTTTTTACAGCTACTTCATATCCAGGAATATAAAGATAGGAATTATATCCAAACATTGGTCCTCTGGCATTGTTATCGGATAAAACGCTATTTAAAACTTTGCAACTTTTAGAATCTAAGACTCTTTTAGGAGTTGATTTATATTCTTTTATTGTTTTTCCTTCAGAATTTTCTATTTTAGTTATAGCTATCGGATTTGTTTTGTATCCATTAGTAGCAAAAACTCCATAGGCTGAAGTTATTTCTATAGGTTTAACTTCCCATCCTCCAAGGACGATAGATGGGCCAAAAGGAGGGTTTAATGTGTTTATTCCGCAATTTTGCGCTGTTTTAATCGTATCATCTAATCCAGCCATATAAAGAAGAACTTTTACAGCTGGTATATTTAATGATTGAGCTAAAGCATTTCTTAAAGTGACTTCTCCTCTGAATAATCCATCGTAATTTTTAGGGATATAATTTTTACCTCCCCAAACTCCAAAATCAGTTAATTCATCAATAACTGTTGTTGTGTCGGTATATCCCTTTTTAAATGCTGTTACATAGGCAAAAGGTTTAAAAGCCGATCCTGGTTGCCTTCCTTGACCGTAGGTGAGAATATTAACTTTCGGGTCGTATAAACAATTAGACTTGCAGCCTTCTGGCTCTGTAGGTCCAAAATAATCTTTTGATCCAACCATAGCTAAAATATGTCCGTCTTTGGGATTAATCGCTATAAAAGCTGTGTTATGACAATTATATTGGATATTTTTTTGGGCATTAACTAAAACAAAATCTTCAGCTTTTTCTTGGAGATCCCAATCAAGTGTTGTATAAACTTTTAACCCATTTTCCATTAAATAATCTTCTCCAAATTCTTCTAAAAGCATTTTTTTGACATACAAAGAAAAATGAGGAGCTAAAATAGTGCTAGCATTATCGCTGAATTTTAAAGTTTGGCTTTTTGCCTGGTCTGCTTGTTCTTGAGAAATATAATGTTCTTCAACCATTCTCTTTAAGACATAGTTATCTCTTCTTTGGATTAAAGAATTTAATTTTTCTCCAAAAGGATCATATTCGCAAGGTCTCTGTATTAATGCGGCCAATAAAGATGCTTCTGATAAATTTAAATCTTGAGCAGGTTTTCCAAAATAATATTTGCTTGCTTGACCAACTCCATATAAATTGTAGCAATAAGGAACACGATTTAAATACCATTCCAATATTTGATCTTTGGAATATTGTTGTTCAAGCCTTAGTGACAAAACTATTTCTCTTATTTTTCTTGAAACAGTTTTTTCTTTGGTTAAAAAAGTTGTTCTAATAAGTTGTTGGGTTATAGTTGATCCTCCTCCGGCTTTACCAATATTTAAAACCATACGAGAAAACCCTGCAGGATCAACTCCTTTATGTTTATAAAAATTGGCGTCTTCGGATGATATTATTGCTTGTTTTAAAATATCAGGAATTTGGTCTATTTTTACAGCTTCGGTTTTGTCAGATCCTATCCTATACAGAAGTCTTTCGCCTGTAGAATCATATATTTCAGTAGCCTTGCTCTGTTGAATCTCATTGAAGATTTCTGGTTGAGGCAAATCTTTGGTAAAATAAATAAAGAGCAAGAGAAAGCTTATTGCTCCTATTAAAAAAGCATAAAAAATATATTTCAGTATTTTTTTAGCGCCTAATTCTTTGAAATTAAAATTTGTTTTAAAATATTTTTTTACTTTCATTTTTTCTTGAAAAAAATCCTAAATTATTATATTTAATGATATATTAAAAATATGAAAATTTCTACCGAGCAAAATAAGATAAACGAAATATTGGAGAGGGGAGTTGAAGAAATAACCAATAAAAAGCATTTGCAAGAAGCTTTACTTTCCGGCAGACAATTAAGGATAAAACTTGGAATTGATCCTACGGGAAACAAAATCCATATCGGAAGAGCTACTCAGCTTTTAAAGCTTAAAGATTTTCAGGATTTGGGCCACAAGATAGTCTTGATTATAGGAGATTTTACCGCTCAAATAGGAGATGCCTCTGATAAGAATTCTATGCGTCCTCCATTGACTGAAAAAGAGATAAAAGAAAATTTAAAAGACTACAAGAAACAGATAGCAAAAATTCTTGATATTAGCAAGGTTGAATTCAGGTATAACAGCGAATGGTGGTCAAAATTTAAAATGAAGGATTTTATCTCTTTATCTCAAAAATTTACTGCCCAGCAGCTTATTCAAAGAAGGAATTTCAAAGAAAGGTGGGATAGTGATAAGCCAATAGGCTTACATGAGATTTTTTATCCTATTTTTCAAGGATATGATTCTGTGGCAGTGGAATCAGATATGGAATTAGGAGGTTCTGATCAATTATTCAATCTCCAGATGGGTAGGGAAATACAGACTATTTTTAATCAAAAACCGCAAGATTTGATGACTTTAAAAATGATTTGGGGATTAGATGGGAGAAAGATGTCTACAAGTTGGGGTAATGTTATAAATATAACTGATGATTTTTATGATATGTATGGGAAGATAATGTCTATGAGGGACGAATATATTATTGATTATCTGGAATCGTGTACCAGAATGTCTATTGATAAAATTCAACAGTATAAGAGAGATTTGGAAATTAAAGGCAATTTTAAGGAGGTTAAAGAAATATTAGCTAAAGAAATAGTAAGCATTTATTATTCTTCAAAATTAGCTGATGAAGCTTATGATAAATTTAATAAAATGTTTAAAGACAAAGAAATTCCAGAAGATATTATAGAAGTTTTGATTCCTTTCCAAAAAATGAATATTTTGGATCTTTTGATAGCAACTGGATCTGTAAAATCAAAACAAGAAGCTAGGCGCATGATTGAGCAGAAAGGAGTTAAGATCAATAATGATATAAAAGATGATATTAATGAAGAAATAGATGTAAAAAGCGGAATGGTTATTCAAAAAGGAAAGAGATTCTTTATAAAAATAAAGTGATTTTTATAAAAAAACGCCCTATTAAACAGGGCGTTTTTTTATATTTGTTTTTTATTTAAAATATCTCTTCGTCTAAATCTTCTTCGTCTTCGTCATCTTCCTCTTCTTCATCTGTTTCTCCTAAATCCTCATCTATATCATCGTCTTCTAATCCTTCCTCATCTATTTCAATTTCGTCAGAGTCTTTTTCTTCTTCTCCTCCTTCTTCTTGGAAATCATCTTCTTGAGCAGAGAATCCGAAAGATTGAGTATATTTTTCTTCAGTGTCTTGAATTTTTTTCTTCATAAAATTTTTATAAAGATATTATTTTATTTATTTTTTGTTTATTATAATCAGGTTTTTGAAACTGTCAATATTTTTTTAGCATATTTCTAAAGGGCTGGGAATTGGCATGACATATAGCCACAGACAACGCATCTGCCGCGTCATCGGGGGAGGGGATTTTATCTAAATTTAGAATCATTTTAACCATTTTTTGTATTTGTTTTTTTTCAGCCTTGCCATATCCAGTTACCGCCATTTTGACTTGGAGGGGGGTATATTCGAAAATGGGAAGTTTTTGCAATTCAGCTGTCAAAAGAATAACGCCCTTGGATTGGCTTACCGTAATAATTGTTTTTTGATTTTTGCAGAAAAATAATTTTTCCACAACTAAAACATCAGGATTATATTTTTTTATTATTCCTGATAATTTTTTATGAATTTCTTTTAGTCTTTTATGGTCGCTTAAAATAGGGGAAGTAAATATGCACCCGCAATCAATGAATTCAAGTTTGTTTTTTTCAGATCTGATTATTCCAAATCCTGTTGTTGCTGTTCCGGGGTCAATACCTAAAATAATCATAAATCAAGACAATTCTGCATTAGTATAGACATTTTGAACATCGTCTAAGTCTTCTAATGCTTCCAGCAGTTTTTTAATTGATTCTTGCGATTCTGCTGGAATCTCTTTGCTTTCTTTGGCAACCCATTCCAAATTGGCTGATTTAATGGAGACGCCTTTTGATTCTAATCCTTTTTTGATATTCTCAAAATCTTGGATGTTTCCGTAAACATAGAAATCGTTTTCGTCACAAGACATGTCATCAGCGCCTATATCTATAGAAATCATTTCCAAATCATCTTTTTTAAAATTTTTATTTTGCTCAAGATCAATTATAAAAACGCTCTTTTTTTCAAACATCCATTTTATAGCTCCTTCGGCGACAAGTTTTCCTCCTTCTTTATTTAAAACTTTTTTTATTTCTGAAAGGGCGCGATTGCTGTTATCGGTTATAGTTTCAATAATAATAGCGGCATCGTCTTTTATTACTTCAAAAACAGACTCTTTGAGATTGTCTAATTCGGAACTGCCAGCGCTTTTAGCGATAGCTCTCTCAATATTTTCTTTAGGCATGTTGACGGCGCGAGCTCTGTCTATCACCATTCTTAATTTGGAATTGCTTGATAAATCAGTGCCTCCTTCTTTAGCCGCTATTGTTATTTCTCTTGCGAATTTAGAAAATATTTTTCCTTTTTTGGCGTCTTCTAATCCTTTTTTATGTTTTATTGTCGCCCAATGCGAATGTCCTGACATATTTTATAATAATTTATTTTGAGATTCGTTGTCTTGGTAATTTATTTTTAAATATTCATAAGCTGCTTTAGTGGCAGTTCTGCCTCTTAATGTTCTTTCTAAAAATCCTAATTGCATTAAATAAGGTTCGTAAACATCTAAAATAGTATCTTCTTCTTCCTCGCTTGAAGCGGAAAGGCTTTTTATTCCAACAGGTCCTCCTCTATATTTGTCTATTATTATTTGTAAAATTTTTCGATCTTCAATTCCTAATCCTAAATCATCAATCTCTAAGAAGTCAAGGGCATTTTTGGCAGCTTCTTTAGTTATGATTTTTTGTCCATCAACTTGGGAGAAATCTCTTACTCTTTTTAATATTTGATTTGCGATTCTCGGTGTTGATCGAGAACAGGCTGCTATTGTTTCGCAAGCTTGATTATCTATTTCTATTTTTAAATTATTGGCCGAATTTTTTAAAATTGTTTTTATTTCTTCCTTATTATAATTGCTTAATTGAAAAGTGGCTCCGAATCTTGATCGAAAAGGGGAGGAAAGCAAAGCTACTTTGGTTGTTGCTCCAATAAGCGTAAAAGGAGGAAGATTGATTTCCATTGTTTGCGCCATAGGGCCTTTGCCTACGACGATATTCATTTTGAAGTCTTCCATTGCCGGATAAATCATTTCTTCAGTAATATTGTTCAATCTATGCACTTCATCAATAAAGAGTATATCTCCTTTGTTTAAATTGCTTAGAATTGAAGCTAAATCTCCGCTTTTTCTTATTGCCGGACCAGAAGTTGAAAAAATATGAACCCCCATTTCTTTAGCGATTAAATTTGCTAAAGTTGTCTTTCCAAGCCCTGGAGATCCATAAAGGAGAATATGATCTAAAGGCTCTTCTCTTTCTTGAGTTGCTTTGATCATAACCTCAAGAGTTTGCTTTATTTTATCTTGGCCAATATAACCTTGCCAAGTTTTTGGTCTTAGGTTATAGTCAAAGGGTTGCGAATCAGGTGATTGTAGGGGGGTATTGACAAACATTTAAATCTTTGCTATAATTAATATATAAGACAGTTAATAAAGTTTGATTGAAAATTCAGTCAGCCAGAGCAAAAAGTAGCTCATGAGCTGGGGATAGGGATATTTCTCAGATATATGGATAGTTGGGTTGCGACTCGGCTATACCTCGGAAATATTTCAGACTTTAAGCATACCGCTAAAGTGTCCCCCAGCTCAGGGGCTATTTTTATTTTAAAAATCACTCAGAAACTGCTTTGTCTATTTCTTGCATTGTTGTTATCTGCATAAGTGCTTTTATTATTCCGTCTTGGCGCATTGTTATCATTCCTTTTTTTGTAGCCAAATCAAGAGTGTCCGCGATTGATTTTTTTTCTAAAATCGCATTTTCGATATCTTTGTCTATTGGAAGTATTTCGTAAATTCCAATTCTTCCTTTATATCCAGTGAAATTACATTCTTCGCATCCTTGCGGAAT
>Ga0116174_10000421_pt1 | contig 42530 bp, 52 predicted proteins | sample AD_UKC087_MetaG_FD_89801 | JGI IMG/M metagenome (GOLD analysis project Ga0116174, IMG submission 89801) | Active sludge microbial communities of municipal wastewater-treating anaerobic digesters from USA - AD_UKC087_MetaG | ecosystem: Engineered > Bioreactor > Anaerobic > Digestate | place: USA...
AATTTGATAAGATGAAGGATAAAGCGAATCATGGATATGAACAATATCTGCTTCCCTTATTTCTTTTTTCATATCTTTATTAAGAAAAAATAAAGGGATAGGCAAACCTATTTTTTCTAATCTTAAAATTAATTTACCCTTTAGATGTTTTACTTTATTTCTTGTAAATTCTTCTTTGTATTTCGGAAAATTACTGCTTATTATTGTTACTCTATGACCTAATTTAGCTAATTCTTCTCCTTGCTTCATTGCTACATTTCCAATTCCACTTCCAATATATGGATAAGAATAAGTTACACCAATAACTATCCTCATTTTCCTTACTCTCCCTTTTTCTCTTTTGGCTTCCACCTTCTATTCTTTATTAACATCCATATTATTTTTAAAGCATCCTTAAATGGGCTGAGCTTTGAGTGAGTTTCTCCTACTCTTGGAGCATAAGTTATTGGTACTGAGTAGACACGGAGTTTTAGTCTTGCCATTTTACTTATCATTTCTGCCTCAATTGCAAAGCCTTTTGATTCTATATTTCCATTGAGAATATCAATAGATTTTCTTGTCCAAGCAAAATATCCTGTACAAGTGTCTGTTACATTAGCCCCATATATGAATCTTGTTAAGAATGTGAAAAGCCAGTTTGCTAGTCTATGGGAACGGCTCATAGCATGTGTTGTCATTTGCCCTTCTAATCTTGAGCCTACAATAACATCAGCAAAACCACTTTCTAAAGGTTCAATTAATCTTAGGATTTCTGCTGGTTTGTAAGTATTATCTCCATCAAGCATTACAACATAATCAACATCTTTAGGGATGTTGTTGAAGCCTGTTCTTATTGCATTTCCTTTGCCTTGATTAAGCTCTGAAATGACTCTAGCTCCTTTTGATCTTGCAATCTCTGCTGTTTTATCTTTAGAATTATTATCTATTACAAGAACTTCTATTTTGAAACCTTGACTTTTTAATTTTTCAAGAGGGATTCCATCAATAACACTTGCTATACTAGCTTCTTCATTGTAACAGGGGATCATAAGTGTTATTTTCTTGAATTTTTTATCTGGTTGTTTAGGGGTTGGGGTTTTTTTTGGCATTTTACTTCCTTCCCGAATATTCCTTTACAAAATCATTTAATTCAGAATATCTTTCATCATGTTTCTGTTTTTCTTCCTTCCAATATTGTTCTAATTGTAGTTCTTTTCTTTTAGTATTTGTATAAAGTGCTCCAAATACAGTTGCTACAAAAAGTCCAGCACCTGTTAAAGATAAATTATAATTATCCATTGCATCTCCTCCAAATAATAATATAGGTCCGGTAATTGCTCCTGTATAACATAATTTTTCAATGCCTTTTAGAACTTTTATCTTCATTGTTGGTTTTGGGGGGTATTGTGTTTCGTTTGTCATTTTGTTTAGTTATTCTCTAAAAAAAATAATGTTTTATTATGTAATATGCTAACTTGATCTCTTATTGTTTCCTCCAAATTAAAACCAGGCCTAGCTTTATTGTAATGTCCATTTAGTATAACATGAGCAGAATCTATTCCTTTTTCTTTTGCTTTGTAAAGAGAAGATTTTATACAATATCCATCAGGGAATCTCATAGAAGGGCCAACTTCTGTAACAACAAAATATTTTTCACTATCTATATCAAAACTTCCACCTAAAATCCCTGTTATTTGTGGAGAGTTGAACATTTTGTCTGGAAGAGAATATGAATTTAATTCAATTTCATCCAGAGGTTTAATCTTTTCTAAATCACTTACATTACTTATCTGTTTTTTTACCATTTTGTCTTGATGAAAGTATATAATTTATTTGTAAGTATACTCTGTTTTTTGGCTTTATAAATGTTCCTTTTTAGTGTAATTACAAAGTAGTTAATAATAGAAAATCAAGCTGGGATGGGTAATAAAATAGAATAAAATTTTATAGTTCGTATTCTAAGCTAACCTATGAAACCTGCTCTTCAGTTTTATATTGATGTTAGCGGTCAGCCAAAGGAAGATATCTATATTGGATTAATAAGCATACAGAATCATCAGGCTACAAATGTAATATTTGTAAATAAGCGAAATATTTATATATAGTACCGTACTATTACGTAATATGGTAAATAATGAAATAACTATTATTGGAAGAATAAGCAGAGGTAGCAAGATGGACCAAATATATCTCCCAAAAAGAAGAATTGGTTTTATTCCAGGAGAGTATGTGATTATAAGTCCATTAGTAAACCATCTAGGTGAAAAAGAATTGAGTGTTAAACTCAATTTTTATGGGTTAAAGAAACTTGAACCAGTTAAAGTAAACTTGATAGAGGAGATTGTTAAAAGAATAAGAAATAAAGTCAAGGTAGATAATATAATCTTTACTGGAAGCTTTCTTGAAAAAGGATTTAGATTCAATGATATTGATATTCTTCTGATAAGTGAATCTGAGAAGAGTATAGAAATTAGTTTAATAAAAAAAGAAATAGAAGAATTTAGTGGAATAAAACCTCATTTAATCTGTTTGAGTAATAAGACTCTTTCTTCAGGATTATCTAATGATCCTTTGTACAATTTAATGTTAAGTAAGTGTGTTTCACTTAACAAGATTATATTTAATGTAAAAAGAAAAATAAATTACAAGCTCCTAGATTTGAATTTACTGAAAAGCAAAAACTTAATTGAAAATTTTAATATGTTAAATGGGGATGAAAAGTATTACCTTACTCTTAACATGGTTTCAATATTGATGTTTATACAAAATAAAAAATTAAGCAAGGAGATTGTTGAAAAAGAAATTGAAAAATTATTTGATATAAAGATAAATGATTTGAAAGGAAATATGATTGAAGAAAGTTTTATATTGAAATATAAAGAAATCTTCAATAAAACTTTCTCGCTTGTTCTGGATAATATAAAAGGAGAAGAAAGAAAATGAATAGAAATAAACTTCTTACATTGTTTGTATCTAATCTTTCTAATGCAGTGGTTCACAAAATATTGGAAAATGCAATAGATATTCCTGAAATCTCTGAAAGATACAACAAAGAGATAATTAACAGCTGGAATATAGCAAAAAGGTACAGAGAGAAAATAAACCCTGTAGAAAAGGAACTTGCTGACAAAGAGATACAAGAAATAAGAAAGAGGATTGTAAATAAAGTTAAATCTGAGTTAAGAATAAGGATAGAAAAAGGTTATGAAAATATTGATTTAGAGAGCGTTGAGGAAGTTGTAGAAGAAGTTTTAAAAGAGATGAAGATAAGATAAGGAATCTCATTGGGTAAAGATGTCTTGTTCTTTAGTGTAATTATAGAGTAGTACTTAAATGTATTTTTACACTAGAATCTGATTTTGAGGAAAAGTTTATAAATTTCTGAGATATGTAAAATTATGGAAAAACTAGAAATAGTAGCTAAAACTCTTCCTCCGGAAGGTGAGTTTAGGTGTAAAGGTTGGTGTCATAAAGGCTCAGAACCAGATTACATAGTTAAACTCCCAAGCACCGAATATTTTAGTTATAAATAAGTAAAAGGATTGTAATTTACACTACCTTAGATGAGATTCTCTAAATTTTCTCGTATTTATGAATGTGTTAGTAAGAATAATTTGTATTATATTATAAGGCATTCTATAACCAATGAATCATTCTTTTTCAAGGAAATTGAATTCAAAGAGCTGATTGATTCATTGAAAAACAAAAAATTCAAAGAAAACATAAAAACATTACAAAAAAGCCATATTTTAGTTCCAGATTCATATTCAGAAAAGAAATTTGTTGATTATATCAAAGAAAATTATAAATTAAACAAATTTGATTTGGAAATAATCTATTTACTTTTTAATACAAAATGCAACCTTAAATGCAAGTATTGTTATGTTGAAGGAAGTGTTGAACCTAATTTCAAAGATATAAATATGAGTAATGAAACTTTTGAAAATTTAATAAAATACTTAGATAATTTAATTGAATATCAAAAATCAAAATCTCCAAATAAAAAAAAGATAACCTTTATTTATTATGGCTCTGAGCCTTTGATTTCAAAAGAATTTTTTATAAAAAGTCTTGGAAAAATTCAGGATATATGCAAGAAAAACAAAATTATACCTGATTTTCAGATAACTACTAATGGGACTTTATTTGATAAAGAAATTATAGATGCAATTAAAAAATTTAAAGTTGGAGTGTCTGTTTCTTTAGACGGAAAAAAAGAAATAAATGACACTATGAGAGTAACCCAAGATGATAAGGGGACTTATAACAAAATAATAAAAGGAATCCAGCTTTTAAACAAGGAAAAGATACCTTTTGGAATTTCATGTACAATAAGCCGACACAATATAAGTTCTTTAAAAGAAAACGTAAATCATTTTATTGAATTAGGAGCAAAAAGCATTGGATTTAATATATTATTAAATGCAAGATATTCAAATATACCTTTAGTTGATTTAACTACTTTAAATAAAAATCTCTTAGATGCTTCTGAAGAAGCCAGTAAAAAAGGAGTTTATGAAGATAGAATACAAAGAAAAGCAATTGCATTTAATGGAATCCCAAGATTTAAGGACTGTGGCGGTGTCGGAAATCAGCTCGTATTTTTTCCTAATGGTAATATTGGCACTTGTGAAGCTTATCTTTGCAATGAGGGTTCAATAATAGGCAACATAAACAAATTTAAAGTAGACGAATTGGAAAAAAGCCCTGTTATAAAATACTGGACAGAAAGATATCCTTTGAATATGAAAGAGTGTGTATATTGTCCTGCAATAGGAATATGTGGCGGAGGCTGCCCATTTAATGCTGAAACAATTTCAAAAGAAAATATATATGCTAGAGATAAACCATTTTGTGTGCATACAGAGATGACATTAAATTGGTTGTTAAATAAAAGTATAGAAAATAAAACAAAGAAAAAAGATTTTCATATTAGAGATATAACTTTTATGCATTCAAATAATTTCTTTTAGTTCTTTAGCTGCAAAATCTAAAATCTGTTTAGAGGTATATCCTTTTTTTTCCTTGAAAACACTTCTAAAAAGTTTAAACCCCTTATCTCTATTTGAAAGCAACAATGTTTCAAATGCACTATCAAATTCATTTATATCTAGATAATCAATATTTTTCTTGTAGGAAGGTGATTCCAAGTTGTGGAAAGGTATTTTTATTTCTTTAATTATTTTATTTATTTCATAAAATTCGGGGTCTTCCAGAATTTTTTTAGTCATAAATTCTGCATAACCTTCATCAAGCTGGATAATTCTAGGATTTCCTAAGAACTTTCCTTTACTGAATTTAAACTTAATAGAATTAATATCTTTATTCATATGATTAGATAATTGCAAATGCAGTGATTCATGAATTAACAGTTCCAGAAAATCATCAGCACTATATTCTCCTTTGTTAAATGGATTAAAATTCATTTCTATTATTGAGTTTTCCTGGTAATTTAATGTTCCGTAGGTCCCGTTATTTAAAGCACATTTTATTATCTCCTTTGAAATCTCTTTACTGAAACCATAACCTATTACTTCTGGGATTACCTTTTCTATAAATTCTTCAAATGAATTATAAAAATAAATTTTTTCTGGTAGAGGGATATCATTTTTTTCAAGCAGTTTTTCTGCAAAAAATATTATCTTATTTAAATCTTCTTTTTTAGATTCATTAAATGAGTTATTAGGTAATACTATTAATTTCATAGTTTTATGTTTGGGATTATACTTTAAATTTCTTGTTATGGAGGTCTATTGTTTCTGAAATATTGCAAAAATCAAGTGATGAGTGTGGGGAATGTTATCTGGGGTTTGTGCATTGCCATGTTGTTCTGGTTCTGTTTCATCTTCCAAGCTTTTGATGAGTTTCCACTCAGAACCAGGATAAAATTCCATTATTTCACTCATAGAAGGATAGAATCTTTCTTCTGTTGAAAGAGAATCTTTATTGGAGAGTAAGATTAAAAAATTATATCCGTTTTTAGCTGTTGAATCTTGTATTTTCTGGATAAGTTTAGGTGTAAATTCTTTTTTTGTGAGATGAAGTATAAGTGAAGCAATAATCAAATCATAATCTTTTTCAAATTCTTCTTGAAAGAAATTTCCTTTCACAAAAACTGCACCCTCTGGAATTTCCAAAGGTTCTTTGATATCAATTCCTTTTACAAATGAATTATTTTTAAGAAAAGCTTTTGAAAGAAGCATTTCTCCACATCCTAAATCAAGAACTTTATAAATATCTTTATTTAATAATTCAAGAATGAATTCTTTCTTAGTTTCTTTGATGTTTATCATATTAATAAGAATAGATTAAATAATAAATAAATATGTGCATTAATTTAGTGTAATTACAAAGTAGTTAATAATAGAAATGAGGGTTTATTTTTTCTGAAAAATTAAATTATATAAGGAAGCTCAAATAGTTTATTATCAAACTTTTTTTGGAAAAGATTTAAGAAAAGTTAAAGTTAATGGATTGGGTAGATAAAGTTGTGGGTTCAATAAAATTTTAGAAGAAAACATTAAAAACTAAAAAGTGTTTTACATTTTATGAAAAAAACAATTTTAGTAACGGGGGCAGCAGGATTTATAGGATTTCATACATCTAAGGCATTACTTGATAGAGGAGATAAAGTTGTAGGCATAGACAATTTAAATAGCTATTATGACCCGAAGTTAAAATTATCTAGATTAGATATTCTAAAGAAATATCGCAACTTTAAATTTTACAAGCAAAATATAGAAGATGGTATTAAAATTAAGGAAAAAATAGATGTTATCTGTCATTTAGCAGCACAAGCAGGAGTGAGATATAGTTTAGAAAACCCATTTGAATATGAAAAATCAAACATGCTTGGAACACTAACCATATTTGAATTTGCAAGAAATAATAAAATAAAAACAATAATTTATGCCTCCTCATCTTCTGTTTATGGAAATGAGAAGAAGGTCCCATTCAAAGAATCACAAAAATTAGATTCTCCTATCTCTTTGTATGCGGCAACAAAAAAAGCAAATGAATTATATGCTTATGTTTATCATCATTTATTTGGAATAAATATGACTGGTTTAAGATTCTTTACTGTTTATGGTCCATGGGGTAGGCCAGATATGGCAATATTCAAATTCACAAAGAATATTATCGAAAACAAGCCTATTGATGTGTATAACAATGGAAAAATGAAAAGAGATTTCACTTATATTGATGATGTTGTATCTGGTATACTAAGTTCAATAGACAAAGGTTACGCTTTTGAGATTTTTAATTTAGGAAGAGGGAAGCAAGAAGAACTAATAAATTTTATAGATGAAATAGAAAGGAATGTTGGTAATAAAGTTAAAAGAAATTTGTTGCCTTTGCAAGCGGGGGATGTTCTAGAAACTTTTGCAGATACTACGAAAGCGAGAAAATTATTAAATTATAAACCAAAGACATCAATAAATGAGGGAATTAAAAACTTTGTTAAGTGGTATAAAGAGTATTATCAAAATAATTTCTAATAGAGTGGATTATTGTGTAATTATATAGTAGTTAATGACAGTAATGTTTTTAAATGCATGAGAAATTAGTCTCTTATGGACAAAAGATTAATAACCAAAATAGGAGGAATTGCACTGGCAACTGGGCTAATCTTAGTTACAGGTATTGGAAGCCCATATTCAAAATATGATATTGATGGAAACAGGGTCAAATACAGAACAAGAACAGGAAAAGTTGTGGAATATAAAGAATCAGATAAAATAGTTTATTATCAAACTTTTTTTGGAAAAGATTTAAGAAAAGTTAAAGTTAATGGAGATACATATACTTATTATAATTCTCCTGTTTACAAAGAAGCAGGAAAAAGATATAGTAATTTACTTGATAAGATTGGAACTACAAGAGATGCAGAACGTAAAGCTGAAATTAAGAAAAGAATTGATGAAAAATATGAAAGAGAAAAAGAAGCATTGGAGATAATAAGGAGATAAAATGGAAACTTTAAAATACAAATCACTATCATTTCCAAGAAAGATTATCGACCTTCCAAAAGAAGCTGTTGAAGTAGGAAATGATTTTATTGAAAAAATAAAAAAATCAAATAGTAAAGAGGATTTAATTGAAAGGATCAATGAACATGATGCTCTTAGGCATATTGCAGAAAATGGGAGTTCTCTTTTGAGAAGAGCAAATTATATTATGTCTGCAAAAGCAGAAAGTCCTAGAAAAAAGGCATTCATAGACCATATTTATGTTAGACTTGGTGAATATTATTCTTCTGGAAAAAGGATAACAGAAAAATATCCTAAACTCGTGCAAGAAATTGATTTATTAAGTTTAAGACTATATAATAACGGATTTAATTAAAATGAAAAAAATAAAGAAAAATATATCAGATTATATTGTAATGGGTTCGCTAGGAATTGTAGCGTTAGGAGGTATTACATATTGTGCATATAACACAATTCACAATAAAACGATTACTAAAGAAGGAAGTTCAGCAGCTTATGTAGCACTTGGAGCTACAGCATTAGGAATTTGTTATAGAGGGTCTAAATTAATTGAAGAATCTCTTAAAGAAACAACAAAACTAAAAGAAGATATTCAAAAGAATAATCTAGAAAAAGAAATTCAGGAGTAAAAATGAAAAAAATAAATAGAAAAATAGCAGATTATATTGTAATGGGTTCATTAGGAATTGCAGCATTAGGTGGAGCTGGATATGCTTTATACGATACAATTTACAATAAAAAAATTACTAAAACAGGAATTGAAGTTGGGGGTGTGGCAATTGGAGCTGCAATATTGGGAGCTTGTTATTGGAGAGTTACTGCAGCCGAAGATATTTTTGGAGCAACAAAACCAAAAAAAGACACTAAAAAGAATAACCTAGAAAAAGAAATTCAAGATTAAAAATGAAAACAGTTGAATACAAATTAAAGACTCTTCCAGGTAAGAGTATCAAACTTCCAGAAGAATATTTTGAGAAAGCAGAAAATTTAATTCAAGATTTAGAAAAACTGAAAAAAATTAATGAAGTTATACCTACTCTTGATAGAGAACCTTATGATTATAATTTTGATAGCAGGATGTATAGTAATGGATTTAGATTTTTTGAATCTCTTCCAGAAAGTCCAAAAAAACAAAAAGCAACTGACTTGTTCTATATTCTTGTTGGAATGAGAGAAATAGATAAAACAAAAAGAAGTATATTTCATATAAAGAAGAATATGATTTACAGAAATCTTCAAAATTATTTAGATAAATTAAGTTAAAATGAAAAAAATAAAGGACTATCTTATATTGGGTTCATTAGGAGTTGTAGCATTAGGTGGTATTACATATTGTGCATATAACACAAACCACAATAAAGCACTCACTAAAAAAGGAGCTATAGCATCATATGTAACACTTGGAGCTATAGCATCAGGAAATATTTATGTGGGAGCTAGAGAAATTAGAAAGGCTCTTGAAGAAGCAAAAATAAAAGAAGATACTAAAAAGAATAACCTAGAAAAAGAAGTTCAGGAGTAAAAATGAAACTAGAAGAATTTGAAGCTTTGGATTTAAAACTAGGACAGAGAATTGAATTAACATTAAACACTTCTATAGGACCAGATAAACATCCTTTACCAGATAATGAAACATACACTCAGATGGTTTATTACAAAGGAATAGTTGAAAGTGAACATGGAACACCAATATTATTATATACTGAAGCAACTCCAGGAATATCCAGTATTAATAATCAATTAGGTTTGAGAGAAGCAATTGAAGGACATAAAATGCTTCCATTAATACATAAAATATCTTATCTAGAACTTATGTAATATGGCAAAAGAATTAACAGATAGAGTAAAAAATGAGATTGTTGCAAGGCAGGTCAATTTCCTTAAAGTCAATTACCATAATGAATTGATTAATTATGATAAGCTTGGAGAGTATTTAAGAGAAGGTCTTGAAGGATATTCTTCAAAAGAAGGGGAATTAAATGAGAAAGTTGATTTTGAACTCTTAAAAAATCTTGATAAAGGAAACAAAAATACAATCTCTAGAATGTGTAATGCTGCTATGGAGGTTAATCATATACTGTTCAAGAAAGGACTTGTTTTAGACAAAATTATTTATAGAGACGATATTAGAGACATCCATTTAGTAAGATTATATAGGCATAATCAAAAAGAAGGGAGAGAAATCAGAAATTACGGTCTAAAAACATCAAAACTACTTGAAGATTATTTAACTAAAAAAGAACTTATTTAAAATAATATGGCAAAGAAAGATTTAACAGGAAAAATGTCAAACAGATTTGAAGATGAAATAATATTTGATAAGAGCAAATTCTACAATAAGATTAAAGAATATTTAAATAAAGAGTGTAGATTAAAAGCATATTCTGGAGAAGGATATAGGATTTTTTTAACACGTCAATTAAAACAAAATTCTATCCCATATGCAGTAGTTTTATCTAGAAGAGATGTAGATAGATTCAATAATCCTATTGGAGCTGTTTTTATTGAGAGAGAACACCCTTTAAGAGAACAGATTATAGAATATATTAAAGAATTAACTAGAAGAGAATATAATTAAAATGAAAACAATTGAATATAATTTATCTTCAAATCCTGGAAAGAAAATCAAATTGCCAGAAGGGACTCTGGCTCATGTAAGGCATTTCTTTTCGCTTGCAGAATCAGCTAAAAATAAAAAAAGTGTTTTAATGAAAATGTTAGATGAAGACCGTGTTTTCAAAGATATGTATAAATTCTTAAAAAAAGATATTTCAGATACAAATTATAGATATAGTAAATACAGACTTTCAAAAGACAAAGATTTGATTTATATTTTAATTGGGAGATTTGAATTAACTAAGAACTATGAACAACTTGATAGTATAGAAAAAGAAATAAACACATACCTTAATCTTTTACAAGATGATGACAAATCTAAAAGTAAAGATGATTTAGAAAGAGTGTGGAAATATCTATAAATTGTGTAGGTTCTAAAATAATAAATGGAAAAGCTTATAAAAAGCATACTCTTATATAAATTAGGTGGACTGACCCTGTAAAATCTTTATGTATGTAAAGTATCCAAGGCGAAAGCTGATAAATGGTTTGGATAATTCACTCTCCACCTGCTTTTATTTTTCTTTCAATTTCCATCCACTTTTCCTTAAACATATCAAAAGTTATTTTAAGGACATTAAGTGGAATTCCTTTTTGTCTTCTAGCTATTGACCTTAATGCTCTTTTCATGTAAGAATAAGCAATGTCATCTGCATAAGATCTAAGATTTTTATCTCCTGTTTCCACCCTTAGTTCAGATATGCTTTTCACATTCTTTTTAAGATAATCACTATCTCCTTGAAATAATAAGTATAAGTATTCTTTAACTGACTGAAAATCTTCATCATTACATATAATTAGATCATCAAAAAGATTCAATTTATCTTTAATTAAAAAGTATATAACTATTGCATAAATTCTTGCCCTGTCATAATTTGCATCTAACTTCTTTTCCAATTCTTTTTTTAATTTTGGACTTAATGCTGTCCCTCGATGTTCTTTTGTTTTAACAATCTTATAGGCTATTCCAGTTACATGTTTTTCATACAGCTTATGACTTGTATCAATGTGCATCACTCTTTTTCCATGAGTATAATCTATCATAAAATCATATAAATTGAAAAGATATAAAGATTCTTGTTTAAAGGACTATATTTCAAAACATTATCATAAATTGTGTAACTATATAGTGGTTATAATATAGAAAACTTTATAAACAATTATTCTGTCTTGATATCATGGTGAACACATTTAATAGCTTAGAAGGGAATGTACATGTACACGAGTGTGGAGAAGTAAATGGAAATTATTCTGGACACTCTAATAGAAATAATAGAGAAGAGTTTTACAAGAAAATTTTAGGAGAATTAGATGGATTAGGCAATGTTAAATACACTTTAAGATCAGATGATTCAAGGACAATAAGAGTTCCAGCTAAATATGCTAAAAATGCTTCAAAGCTTGTTAATTTTGCTCTTGAATGCAAAGAATATCCTGATTTTAAAACAAGAATACTTGCAAATGATGAATTTGTAAAAATGTATATTCCTAAGTGTGCAGAAAAAATAATTGGAAAAGGCAAGAAAATAGGTTCAAAGAACTCAAGAAAAGCAATAGATGAAATATATTTCTCAACTTGTTTATATCAATGCTATAATGAATTGGCTGTAAATGGTGGGAAAGAAAGAATGAATACAATAAACAATATTGAACTCTTTAAAGCAATGCTTAAAAGCTTGTAAAATGAATTCAAGAAACAGTATTTACAATTCTGTTAATTATACAGATTCTAAAAATTAAAATGGAAATAAATGGAAAAAACCTTGGAAGAATACTTAATGCAGATTTAAAGGAATACAAAGAATTGTATCCAAATAGAAAAGAAAAAGGATATTGTGCATGTATAGATTTAGTTCCGCATGCTCAAAAATGTAAAGGAATGCTTACAGTTATGGATGTGCTGAAAAAAAAGAGAAAATACGAGCTTCCTGATTCAATAAGAACAATAAGAGGTACAAGAAAATACGGTAGTGGAGAGGTTTGGTTAGATGAAATCTCGAGAATTGCTTACCTTTATATTGGAAAAGATAATTGTGGAAGAGATGTTGTATTAAATTTAGGTGGAGAGACAGCTAACAAAGGAGATATAATGATTGGAGAAATCAATAAAATGGGTTATCCACATGTTTTCTTTGATAAGAGAGTTTTTCCTAAAGGATAAACAGAAACATATTTAAATAAATGTTAAGATAATTTAACATATGTTAGAAATAATTAACAACTTAACTCCTTTCTTTGAGGATTGTTATAGAAGAATAAGTGTGAGAGAGTATGCAAAGATAATAAAAGTTTCACCTCCAACAGCATCCAAAATATTAATGGAATATTATAAAGAAGGACTTCTGAAAAGGCAAGAAGATAGAAATTATTTGTTTTTCTTTGCAAACAAAGAAAATAAAGTGTTTATAGGATTATCAAAGATATATTGGATGGATAGATTAAAGGAAGTTGTGGAGTATATTGAAAATAAAACTGTAAATCCTACAATTATTCTTTTTGGCTCTTTATCAAAGGCAGAAGTTACTCCAGAGTCAGATATAGATATTGCTATAATCTCTTCTAAAAAGAATATATCTTTAGAAGATTATGAAAAAAAATTAAAAAGGAAAATTCAAGTATTCTGGTTTGATAATTTAAGTAAAATACCTAAAGAACTTAAAAATAATATATTAAATGGATATTCTTTATCTGGGAAGGTAGAAATATAATGGACTGGAAAGAATGTTGGGATAAAAGAATTGTTAAGGATGCAAGAAAAGATGAGAATTTAATAAAATCCTTGATAGAAATGTCTAGTATAAAAGAGAAAATAGTTAACTCTGTGGAAATAGATGAAAATAGTGCTTTGGTTTACATACCTACAGCTTATGATTCTTTAAGAGAATTAATTGAAGCTCTTGCTTTGAAAAAAGGATTTAAAATTTACAATCATGAGTGTTACACTGCATTTCTTAAAGAAATTATCAATGAACCTAGATTAGGGGAAGAATTTGATAAAGTAAGGATTGTTAGAAATTCAATAAATTATTATGGAAAGAGAATTTCAATAGAGGATGCTAGAAAGGTTATAAATTCTATAACTTTATTAAGGAAGAAAATAAAGATTTTATTAGGAGAAATCAAAAAATGAAAAAAGTGTTCATTGCAGGCATTGTATTGCTGGCTATATTCTTAGTTGTGCTTACATTTATTCCTTTAGGTATTGAGCCATTAACTGAGGTTTATTTTGAAAATCACACTCAGCTTCCATCTACTATTGAATTAGGTAAGACCTACAATTATTCTTTTACAATACACAATCTAGAACATCAAAAGATGAGATATACTTATAGTATTGATATGTATGATGAAAAGGGAAACTTGACAGATAATTTAAGAACAGATGAAATTATTCTTAATCATGATGAGAGTTATACTATCCAGAATTCTTTTGAATTTGAACATCATATAAATAGGACAAAGATAGTTGTGAATGTTTCTAAGGATTTGAGTTTAGAAACACCTAAATTCAAAGAAAAGCTTTGGTGGCCTGACCCTAATTATCCTATGAATGTAGATATACATTTCTGGATTCAAGAAGCTTAAGAATTATTATAATCTATAGGAGTTATGAATAATTAAAAAATCATTAATTCTCAGTAATGACAAAAAATAGCAAATTTTATCACAAATATATATAAAAAGGCATTTTGTAACATTTTATAGTAATAAAATGGCATTTTTATTTTTCAAACCAAGCATGTTGATTCCAATATTGCTATCTATATTAATAGTACTTCTATTTATTGCTATAGTATGTATTGCTTTGAAACAGGCAAGAGATGAAAGAAAAAGGAGAATAAGGGCTGAGAGAGCAAGAAAACTAGCTGCTACTGCTTCAAGACTTAATTTGTTTGGAGAAGAAATGGGTGCAAGAGAAGAAGAAATTGCAAAAAAAGAAGCTAAAGATTCTAAAAAAACAAAAGAAGATTCTGGAGACAGAACAATATATGATGATAGAAAGAAAGTAAACGCATGGCAAGTTCATTTAAGTGATACTTACAAAGCAATGAAAAAGAAGAACCCTAATACTACTTTCCAAGCTGCAATGAAAGCAGCTAAAAAGACCTACAAAAAGAAAAAGAAGTCAAAAAAGTAAGCATATTTTCTATTAAATTAATAAAAGTGCAAAAATAAACCTAAACAATTATATTTATTATTTAATTATATATTATATTTCTAATTGGAATAAGAAATTTAATGAAAAGTTTGCAGGTAAAATAAAAGAGTTATCTTTTGTTACTTTTGAAAAACAATTTTTATTTCTCATTTTGCAATTTTGGTTCAATAATATATATTTTAAAACAGATATGTTTAAGAATTATTATAGATTTTCATATTCGATAAATGTGTTAAAACAAACGTATTCATTTAATTGAAGTAACAACAAAAATATATTTTCTCGACGACAACAATGCTTAAAAAGAAATTGGGTTTAGGAAATTCATAATGACTGAAAAAAGATGTGCAAAAGAGGCACAAAAAGAGAACATGTATTATTGTTTGAATTTACTTCATAGTTATCCGGATAAGATTGCGATAACGAATCTGCTTAGCAGAGGATTTCCTACACAGTTGAAAGGAGGTTATAAAATATGAAAAAAATATTACTAAGCTTATTGGTAGTTTCTGCTTTGATGCTTTCAGTAATTCCAGGAGTTTTTGCTGTTAGTGTTGGCTCAGGAATCGGTGTTAATATTATAACAGAAGATTTTGAACCAATAGTATGGCAATGTGATGAAAGAGTTGTTTATGATGATGCAACTGAACCAGGAAGAATATCTATGGCTGGTGAAGAAATGATAGAAAGAATAAACAACTATGCTTTCGAAGGAGAGCAAATCAAATGGAAAGTTCTTGTAATGGACAAGAATGGTATTGACAAAGTTGCTGATGTATATGCTACTGTTGGTGGAAATATAGAAGCAAACTGTGCTAGAATTTCTGGACACGAAGAAACAATACTTCCATCTTGTAATGCAAGAATCTTGGAAGAACAAATCACCACTTTCAATAGCGATTTAATGGCTTACTATGAATGTACTCTTACTGTTGAAACTGCGGATTCAATGCCAGGAGGAGAATATGAAGTAACTGTTGAAGCTGTTGATTTAGATGGATTAACCTCTAATATGGTTGAAATGGAATACTGGTTCCTTAATCCAATAATTGAATTATCAATTGATGGAGAAATTACTTTTGATGAAGTAAGACCAGGAACAAGCGCATACTCTGAGAGAGTATTAGTTGGAAATGATGCTGAAGCTGGATCAGGAGTTTTACTTGATATGTTTATATCTGGAACAGACTTTTATGATTCATCAAGCTCAGGAGCTAAGTGTGGAACAAGCAATGTTCTTAAATTGGAAAATTTCGCATATTATGCTACAAGCGGTTCTTACAGCACTCAAAAGGACGTAAGAAAAGATGCTGAAGGATATGTACCTATAGAATATGGTGTTGGGTTCAATGATCCAAATCCATTCTATGATAACAATGAAATTATCCAGTCAACTACAAAGATAGGACAATACTATACTGGAAATATCCTAGCACCTGGTGCTGAAATGTCAGTAATCTTCAGACTTAACCTTCCAGAACCATGTAATGGTGACTTTGATACTGGACAGATTTACTTCTGGGGTGAAGCAATCTAAGTTCACTTTTTTATTTTTTTATTTTTTATTTTATTATACTCACAAACCCTCGGAGAATGAGGGTAATCACTGAGAGTAAACTCTCAATCACAAACAAAAACAAATAAATATAAAATGAAAACAAACAACAAAAACAAAGTAGCACTAATGCTTGGAATATTAATGTTAGGGATATTTGTAATTAGCATTAATTTTGCAAGTGCAACAGAATATTTTAATAAATGCTTTCAGCCAGGAGAAAGATATACCTATTGTGGTACTCCTGAAAGAACTTGTGATGTAAAAACTGGATTCTGTATGGCATGTGTAAGTTATAATGCAGAAAAAAATTGTTATTATAATCATAATCCTAGATTATGCAAAAGTGGATGCAGTAGTGGAGAATCTGGTTCTCCTATTGATTTAGATGTAACACCACCAGAATTCACAATAAAAAGCCCAGTTAAAGACACAATATATAATTCAAGGAAAGTCTATCTTAATTTCTCATTAAATGAAGTTGCAGATGTTTATTACAGAGATTTAACTAAAAGCACAGTTTCATGGACAAGAATTTGTTCTAAATGTCCTGCTTCACAAACTTCTTATGCTAAACAAATAACATTCAAAGAAGGAAACAATAATTTAATGTTTAAAGCAGTTGATTTAAGAGGAAACACTGCTTATGAAAATATGAGCTTCTTTGTAGATAGTATTAAACCAAGAACTTACACTACTTATCCTAGATCTAATAGTTTTGCAGATGGAAACTTTGAAGTTCAATTTAAAGAAGCAAATCCAAAGAAAGCAACATTACATTACGGCACTGATAAAGCAACATTAGATTTGAATAAATGCACTTATGCTGTGGGTAAACAAATATGTGAGATTGATGTTGATTTAAAGAAATATAGTGGACAGACAATTGGATATTATTTTGAAATTGAAGATATTGCTGGAAATAAATACAGTTCAAGAAATACTCTTGTTAAAGTTGATACAACGGCTCCTGTATTAAATAATCCAAATTCATTTTTCAAGATAGTTAATAATAGATATGTTGAATTTAATTTAAGTATAGATGAAGAAAATCTATACAAAGTAACATCAAGAAATACCCTTAATCCAAGAGCTTCTCCAACAACAATGTGCACAAGATTAACTAATGGTTATTGTTATAAAAAACAATCTTTCGCAAAGGGAGATTATTCATTGTCAATTGAAATATCAGACAAAGCAGGACATGTAATTGCTGTTCCTGCAACATTCACTATTAATTATTAAGTATTTTCGTGAATGGTGTTAAGAGGTGAAAGAATGGTGAAAAAATGGTGCAAAAAGAGAAAACAAAAAAAGCAGGGAAAACACTAGTCTTAACTATTGTTAGCATATTTGCAATAATATTTATCTTAAGTTTTATAAGTGCAGCTAATTCTGGATGCAATCTTGAAATAGTTAAATGTGCTGATAAAGCAAATGTTAAACCAGGAGATATTGTTCTTTATACTTTGAAATATGAAAATAAAGGAAATGTTGCATGCACTGGTGGAGGAGTTGAGATAAGAGATATCTTGGATAAAAATTTACAATATCTTAATTACACAACACACTTAATCAATGATAGAGATGCTCAAGGAATAAGCTTTGGACATTCTAATCACGGTATTGTAGGATTTAATGGATTAACAAATACTTTAACTTGGAATGCTCATGTTGTTTCTCCAGGAGAAGTTGGAAGAATCTTAATTAGAGTTAAAGTATTAGAACCTGAAGAATGTGGAGATTTTGAAATACCTAATTATTTCCAAGCATGGAGTGATCAGGAATCATGGAAAACAAGCAATACTCATAAATTATTTGTAGATTTTGATTGTCCACCAATATGTGGAAATGGTATACTAGAAGAAGGTGAAGAATGTGATGATGGTAATTTGAATAACAATGATGGATGTTCTAATACTTGTAAAATAGAATATTGTGGTGATGGAATAAAACAATCAAATGAAGAATGTGATGATGGAAATAATATTGATGGAGACGGATGTTCTGCAGATTGTAAAATTGAAGAAGAGGAACATTACTGTGGTGATGGCGTAGTTGATGAAGGAGAAGAATGCGACGATGGAAATAATATTGATGGAGATGGATGTTCTGCAGATTGTAAAATTGAATTTGAAGATTGTATATACAATATTTCTATAAGGAAAAATTATGCAAGTTCTTTTGGAACAGGAATTGCAATAAACAGCAGTGATACTTATAATTGGGTTTCAGGAAATCCTGCTCTTTTAAGTAAAGGGATACACAAGATAAGATATTATGTTGATAATCACGAAGAAGAAAGTAATAATGCAAGCATAACAGTAAGATTAGGTCCAAGTGTACTTGCAAGTTATTATCAGGATATAAAGAACTATCATTTCAAGACTTTAATTTTAGATACTTCAAAATTAGAATGTGATTCTTTACATAATATAACTGTGTTAGTTGTGAGTGAGAGTAATGGAATATGTATTGAGGATAACGCATGTGATAATTATGCTTACAGAACAATAAAAATTAATTGTGAAGAAAAACCCTATTGTGGTGATGGAATTGTGAATCAAATAACAGAAGAGTGTGATTTAGGAGAAGATAATGGAGAAGTTTGTATAGCACCATATGATGGAACATGTACTTATTGTTCCTCTGAATGTAAAGAAATAACTCTAAGTGACGGCTATTGTGGAGATGGAATAGTTCAGGAACCTTATGAAGAATGTGATGATGGAAATAATGATAATGGAGATGGTTGTTCAAGTGAATGTAAGATTGAAGATGAACAAGAAGAATGTATAGAAGATTTATCAGTTAGATATTCTTATTTGAATTCTTATGGAACAGGTATTGCATTAGGATATGAGAATGGGACTTGGATTTCTCAGGTAACTCCAACAATTCCAAAAGGAATGTATAAGGTAAGATATTATGTAGATAATAATATACCAGATACAAAAAACAATGCACATATGATTTTTAAGGTTGGTTCAAATGTTCTTGCAGATTATAATTATCTTATAAGCAAATTCCACTCAAAGACATTGATATTAAATACAAATGGATTAGAGTGTGATACAAGATATACTTTATCTTTAGATGTTGTAAGTCAACACAATCCTATTTGTATTGAAGATGATGATTCTGATAATAAAGCAAGCAGAAGCTTTTATTTGATATGTGAAGAAGAACCTGTATGCGGAGATGGAATAATTCAGGAAGGTGAAGAGTGTGATGATGGTAACACTGATGATGGAGATGGATGTTCAAGTGATTGTAAAATAGAGCATGTATTACCTAGATGTGGAGATGGAATCATAAACCAAATAACAGAAGAATGTGATTATGGAAGTTTATTGAATGGAAAGCCCTGTAATCCATTATACGGTAAATCTTGTGAATACTGCTCAGCTAACTGTAAACTAATCACTTTAACAGGACCTTATTGTGGCGATGGAGTGGTTCAAGGACCTCATGAAGAATGCGATGATGGAAATAATATCGATGGAGATGGATGTTCAGCAAATTGTCAAATTGAAGAAGAAGATCATTACTGTGGTGATGGAGTAGTTGATGAAGGAGAAGAATGTGATGATGGTGCATTAAATGGGCAGGTTTGTAAACCTTCATATGGGAAATATTGTAATTATTGTTCATTAAATTGTAAAAGAATTACTCTAAGAGGACCTTATTGTGGAGATGGAATAAAACAACCAAATGAATATTGTGATGACGGAAATAATGTTAATGGAGATGGATGCTCAAAAACATGTAGATTTGAATGTCCAAATGGAGTGTGCACTCCAAATATAACAATTGAGGACTTTGTTCCAATAGTATGGCAGTGTGACAGTAGGGTAGTGTATGATGATGCTACAAGACCTGGAAGAATAACTTATGATGGTGAAGAGATGATTGAGAGAATGAACAATTATGCTTTTGAAGGAGAACAAATCAAATGGAAAGTTCTTGTAATGGACAAGAATGGTATTGATAAGGTTAAAGATGTTTATGTTACTGTAGATGGAAGTATTGAAGCTAATTGTAGAAGAATGTATGGAAACCAAATGGACCCTACATGTAATGCAAGAATATTGGAAGAGAAATTAACAAGTTTCAATCCTAGCACAATGGCTTATTATGAATGTGTTTTAACTATTGAAACCTCTGATTCAATGTATGGACCATCTGAAATAACAGTTGAAGCTGAAGATTTGAATGGAGAGAGAGGACAGATGGATGAAACAGAAGTGTGGTTCCTTAATCCTGTTGTTTCATTGAATGTTCAAGGAGGAGTAATGTTCAGTCAATTAAGACCGGGAACAATGGAATATTCTATACCTGTAACATTAACTAATGATGCAGACAGAGACTCAGGAGTTTTATTAGATGTATTTGTATCTGGAACAAATTTCTATGATTCATCAAGTTCAGGAGCTAAATGTCCAACTACAAATCAATTAAGTTTGAAAAATATTGCATACTATGCTGTCAACGGAGCATATTCTACCGTCGATGATATGGAAATTGGAAGAGCTTGTGACGACGAGGGATATTGTGGTGTAAACTATGGTTTCGAGTTCCATAATCCTTATAAATTCTATAATAGGAATGAAATACTACAGGTGCAAAAAGTGGGTCCTTATTACACTGGTAACTTACTTTCTCCTGGAGCAGACATGACACTTACATTCAGAGTAAATGTTCCTGAACCTTGCATAGGAAACTTCAACTCAGGACATATTTATTTCTGGGCTGAAGCTGTTTAAACAAAAAGGAAAACAAAATGATAAACAAAACAACAAAAACATTGAAGGTGCTTGCATTCTTAATTATGCTTGTAGGTATGTTTGCATTAACAAGTGCATCTCTAATTTATAGTAATAATGCACAATATGATGATACTTCACATGATTATGATATCCCAGATTCTAATGTAGGATATGCAACAGTAATGGTTAGAGGAGCAGGATATTATCAATATGCAACTTTAACTTTTAATTATGAGAGTGGAACAAAATATACTGCTCCATTACAAAATGCAGTTTATAACCAATGGTTGAAAATGAGTTTCATTAATCCAAACATAAATCTAAAAGTTACAAGTATAACATTAACTGGTAGCCCTGCAATATACTTCAAAGATGTTTATGTTTATGGTGATATTTCAGACAAAGAGGAAGAGGGGGGAGATGGAGGAGTTGTTTCATGTCCAACTGACAAGAAAAGATGTGCAGATGGTTCATATGTTTCAAGAAATGTTGCATTGAATTGTGCATTTGATTTATGTCCTGAAGAAAAAATCTGTGGAAATGGAAAGATTGATTTAGGAGAACAATGTGATGAAGGTGAAAACAATGGAATAAAATGTTCTGCTGATTATGGTTCTTCATGCACTTATTGTTCAAGTGATTGTGAAATAATAACTGTTCTTGGGGAATACTGTGGAGATGGAATATTAAATACAATGTATGAAAGATGTGATGATGGGAACAGAATAAACAATGATAGGTGTACAAATGAATGTAAGAAACCATTTGAAGTTATTGTTGAAGATTTTGAACCATTAGTATGGCAGTGTGACAGTAGAGTAGTTTATGATGATGCAACTGAACCAGGAAGAATATCTATGCATGGAACTCCTTTAGTTGAAAGAATAAACAATTATGCTTTTGAAGGAGAACAAATCAAATGGAGAGTTCTTGTAATGGACAAGAATGGTATTGACAAGGTTAAAGATGTTTATATTACTGTAGACGGAAATATTGAAGCTAATTGCAGAAGAATGAATAATTATCAATACACACCAAGCAATAATGATATTGATTTTAGTGGAATTTCTTTGTTTAATTTTGGTGGAGGTTCAATTGGACTTAAAGATAAAGAAAATGAAACACAAACTCCAGAAGAAGGAACTCAAGAAGAAAATCCAACACCTGATATGATTGACCCTTCATGTAATGCAAGAATATTAGAAGAGAAACTAACAAAATTCAATCCTAATACAATGGCTTATTATGAGTGTGTTTTAACTGTTGAAACATTTGAATCAATGCAAGGTGACTCTGAAGTATTAATTGAAGCTATTGATTTAGATGATGTTGTTGGAACAATGGATGAAGTTGAATATTGGTGGTTTAATCCTGTTATACAGCTTTCAATTGATGGAGAAGTTGAATTTGATGAAGTAAGACCTGGAACAAGTTCATATTCAAGAAGAGTTATAATAGGAAATGATGCTGAATATGGTTCAGGAGTTTTACTTGATATGTTTATATCTGGAACAGACTTTTATGATTCATCAAGCTCAGGAGCTAAATGTCCAACTACAAACAAATTAGATTTAAGCAATTTCGCATACTATGCAACAAATGGAGCTTACTCTACAAAACAAGATATGGAAGTTGGAAGAACTTGTGATGATGAGGGATACTGTTCTTTAAATTATGGAACAGGTTTCAATGACCCTTTCAGATTCTATAACAGAAATGAAATAATACAGGCAAATAATAACTATGGATATTATTTTTCAAATATCCTTTCTCCTGGAGCAGAAATGACTTTGATATTCAGACTTAATCTTCCAGAACCATGTAATGGTGATTTTGATACTGGACAGATTTACTTCTGGGGTGAAGCTATATAATTAAGAAAGAATTTTTAGTTTTATCAAAATAGTAATATTTAAATAAACATATTTTGTTATTTTTACATATGGAAAAACAAAAGAGAGGGAGTGAAGATAAGTTCACATTCGGAAGTTTGTTTGATAAAAGTGTTAATGAATATAAAAGAAATTTCAAACCAATATTAAAACTTGTTTTAATTTTTCTTGGAATAATACTTGTTCTTGCTTTTTTATTTAATTCAATTACATTGATTACAGATGAAAGAATTTTCAATATAATGTCTAATCCTCTTTTGATTGGACAATATAATCAAGGAACCATAAAGTTACCTATTTATTATGATATTGTTTCAATTAGTTTGAATATTGTTTATTTTTTCTTAGCTTTATTTGTAGGTGTGGGTTTAATAGCAGTTTCACTTAAAAAAGATAAATTCTCTTACAAAGAAATACTTGAAAATGGAAAAAGTAATTACTGGAGATACTTCGGATTTACTATTGTAGTAACTATATTTATTATGCTTTTGTTTCTTTTACTTATAATACCTGGAGTTATTTTTGCAGTTTACTGGGTTTTTGCAGCTTATGTTTTCTTGGAGAAAAAACAGAAGATAATAGATTCCCTTAAAGAAAGTAAAAGGATAGTGAAAAAAAGATGGTGGAAAACTTTTGGATACATGATACTTTTTGGACTTGTAACTTTGGCTTTTGTGTTAATATTATCAATTATTAAACTTCCAATAGGTATTCCAGTTTTACTAAAAACAATTTCCTCATCTAATATCTCTTTAGGATTGCTTTTAGGTTCACTTACATTGAATTTAATTTATGATTTTGTAATTGCATTGGTTGTAACACCTATGTTTATATTATTCTTAAAGAACTTTTACTTTGAGATGAAGAATAGTGTTAAAGAGAGCCCTAAAAAGGACTTAGAATCTGCAAGAAAAAAGAAAAAAAGATAAATTCATTAAAAAAAAGTAATAACAAATAATAAGTTTCTCGACGACAACAATCTTTAAATAGTGTATTCATTCTAAAGTGTCACATGAGAAATAAAAAAACACTGGTGTTTGCATTTGCAATTGTAGTTTTGATGACAGGAATTACAATGATTTCTGCAGTTACTGGCTCTATTGGAAATGGAAGGATGGTACTCTATCCGGAAGTTAATGGTTGGACAAACACAGTTATACCAAAAACAATTCTTGTAAACAATGTTAATAGTATTCCTGTAAATATAACTCTTAGATTAGATTCAAATGCTTCTAAATTTATTGAATTAGTTGATGAAACATTTATTTTAGAAGCAGGGGAGAGTAAAAAAGCTGAGATAACAATAAAAGTAAAAAAAGAAGGAACCTATGAAGGGAGAGTTAATGTTTTCTTTAAACCCGTTGAAGGAAAGGAAGCAGGAGTTGTATTATCTTCAACAATTATAGTTATTGCAAAGAAAGACCAAGGATATAAAGAAAAAGAAGAACCTAAAGAGAGTCAGGAAGAAACAAATCCAGAAAACCCTAGGGAACAGACAAATCCTTCAAAATTAGTCAAAATATTTGGAATAAACACACTAATATTATTTGTAGTATTGTTAATATTAATTTACATTTGGGGTAAAAAGAGGAAGAAAAGTAAAAGAAAAGTAAGAAGAAAATAAGAATGAAAAATAGAAAACACAAAGTCCTCTTAAGCCTCGTAGTAGTATTCTTAATGTTCGTAACAATAGGAAGTGTTGTAGCAAAAGATATTGCATACATAACCAGAGGTGCAAGCTATACTGATCCTGCAATAATTAATATATTGAATAATGCAAATTATACTTATGATGTTATTTATCAGAATGATTTATCATTAATTGATTTTTCAAAGTATAGTGTCATAATTGTAGGAGAGGGAAATTTCAACAATCCTTCACTTATTCCTGTTAATCAAAAAAATTCAGTTATATTTAACAGTTATCATCTTGGAACCTGGGGATGGACAGGGAGAAGTGTTTCAACAAAAGCTTCAAATTACCCAAGTGAAATATATGTTAGAGATTCTGAAAGTTTAATAACGCAGAATGTTCCTGATGCTTTCATACCTTATTATAAAGATAATGTTATGATTTCTTACAGATTAAAATATATTTCAAGATTTTATCCTGCACCAGGACTTGAAGTAATGGTTACAGATAAACCAAATTATTTTAATGGAGCTATTGTTGCAGCAATAAATAATGGTTCTGCATTAAGAGGAGGACAGGTTTCAAATGCAAGAGGAGTGTTTATTGGGTTTACAGAAACAAATTTATTGACTCCAGATGCAGAAGAAATAATTTACAATTCAATTGAGTGGGCTATGGGTGGAGAAGATAGAGATGGAGATGGTTTTTTCAGTGATGAAGATTGCAATGATAAAGACCCAAATATAAATCCAGATGCAGAAGAAATACCGTATGATGGAATTGACCAAGATTGTGATGGAAGTGATTTAAATGATTTAGATGGAGATGGATTTATTGCTGTTATTGCTGGAGGAGATGATTGTGATGATGATAATCCATTGATTAATCCTGGTTCAAGTGACCCTTATATGAATTGCGTTAATGATGCTCCTATAATAGAGCCAATATCTAAAATTTCTGTTCATGAGGGTGAGATTGTAGAAGTTTACATAATCGCATATGATGCTGAAGAAGATGAAATAACCTATGAAATAAATGATTCAAGATTTGTGCAGGATGAAGAAGACCCAACTCATTTTAGTTGGCAAACAGGATATGAAGATGAAGGAGATTATAGTTTCTTTGTCTTAACCAGCGACGGAGAATTAACTTCAAGCAAGAGGTTTAGTGTTAAAGTCTGGAATAGAAACAAAGCTCCTGAATTAATTATGGATATACCTGAACAAGAATGGGATGAAGATACTACTCACACATTAGATTTAACAGAGTATTTCTATGATTTAGATGGAGATAAATTATATTATTTGTTTTCAGAGAGTTCAGACAACTCAAATATAATACTTGAAAAGATAGAAGGGGGTGTTGCACACTTTAAATCTAAAAAAGATTGGTCTGGAGAAGATTGGATAATATTCAAAGTTACTGATGGGCTAAATGTAGTTTACAGCAATAACATAACATTAAGAGTTTTACCTGTAAATGATGCTCCTGTTATTCTTGGGAATATTGAAGTAATAAATATGTATGAAGATGGAGTTTATGAATTAATCTTAGAAGGATTAGTTTATGACCCTGACAGTGAATTGGAGTATTCTTTTGAGAACACTTCACATATAACTCTCCAATTAAGTGAAGATTTATTTTCAATATCAATAATTCCTAAAGAAAACTGGTATGGTGAAGAAGAAGTTGAAATTATAGTTAATGATGAAGAATTTCAAGTTGAATTGAAATTTATTGTAAAGGTTAATTCAGTTAATGATGCACCTATAATAGAAGATATAGAAGAGCAATTTGTGCTTGCAGGAGATACTCTAAGCTTTAGTGTATTTGCAAGTGATATTGAAGGAGATGAAATTACATATGAAATAAATGATTCAAGATTTGTATCTGATGAAAATAATTTTGAATGGGAGACAACTGAAGAAGAATTTGGAATTTATGAATTTTTAATAGGAGCTTATGATGGAGAGGATTATGGATATAAGACAGTTAAAGTCAATGTAATGCAAAAAATTGTCATAAATGAAATTGTAACAGGAAGTGAAGGATGGGTTGAATTGTATAATCCAGAAGAAATTCCATTTAGCATGAATAATTGCTTTATTTCAAATGGGATTGAAGAATTAGAGATGTATGGAAGATTAAACAATAAAGGATTTGCTGCATTTGGATGGAATGCATTGCAAAATAGTGGATATATTGAATTAAGATGTAGTAATATAATTGTAAACAGAGTTGAATATGAAAATTTCAATAGTGGGTTTAATTCCATTGTAAGTCTTGCAAGAATACCTGATGGTTCAGATAATTGGGAAATATTATACTATCCTACTAAAGGTGTTTCTAATTTAGATGATGTAACAAAACCCGAAGTTGAACTTGATTCTCCTGTTGAAAACACACTTTTCACAGAGAACAGAGAAGTTCTGTTTGAGTTTTATGTAAGAGACAATATGGCTGAAGAAATTAAGTGTAGTATTATTGTTAATGATAGAATTCTTGAAACTTCTAAATTTGAGAATGATACTCTTGGAAGCTTTTACATTGATTATCTTCAGGATGGAATATATAGTTGGAATATTAAATGTGATGATGGCTCAAACACAAATACAGCTACAGAGGATTGGGTGATTAATATAAGTGCTCCAGATAATCCTGTATTAAACAAAATAGGAAATAAAGTTACAAGTGAAGGTAATGAACTCAAATTTATTGTGAGTGCTACAGACCAAGATAAAGACCCAATAACATTATACACCAACAAATTACCTGAAGGAGCGAGTTTTGTTGATAATGGAGATGGAAAAGGAACATTCACTTGGATACCGAATTACAATCAATCTGGTTCATACAAGATTGAATTTACTGCAGAAGATAATACTGGATTAAAAGATTCTGAAGAAATAACAATATTAGTTGGAAACACAAAAGAACCTCCTAAATTCTCTGATGCTGAAACATGCTCATCTAAAGATAGAGATGATTTAATTGAAATAACAATAAAAGAACCTAGTAAAGGAGATAATTTTGAAATAGGAGAAGTAATAAAAGGAAAAATAAGGTTGAAGAATAGATTAAAAGATGATGTGGATTTTGATGTTGAAATACACTTTTATGATGTAGAAGAAGAGGAAAGCATTGAATCTATTGAAAAGAGTTTAGATATTGATAGAGGAAAATCTGGGGAAATTGAGTTTGAATTCAAAATACCAACAGATGTTGAGAGTAAAGAATTTGCAATTTATGTTTATGTTGAGAGTGAAGACGGAGAATGCAATTCAAATTATGTTGAAATAGATGTTAAAAGGAAGAAGCATGAGGTTGTTATAAGTGAAATGACTCTTAATAGAGAGAGTGCTTCTCCAGGTGATGAAATAGAAGTAAGGATTAAAGCGGAGAACCTGGGAAGAGGAGACGAAGATATTCGCATAATTGTTGAAATACCTTCGTTAAATATACTTGAGAAGAGCGAGGAGATAGAAATAGAGAAATATGGTGATGATAACAAAGAAACAAAAACTTTCTACATTTCCATCCCTCAGCAGGCTTCTTATGGAGAGTATGAAATTAAAGCAACAGTTATATACAAAGATGGAGAAGACAGTAAAACAGAAAAATTTGAAATAGTTTCAGGAACAAAGAAAGAGATTATAACACAAAATGCTCCTATTAATTTAAATGGAAATATTGTAATTGCGGGCAGTGCAAGTGGTTCTTCTGGAAAACCATTAAATTTAGGTTCAACAAGTGATTCAAGCACAACAACTAAAACTCCTGTTGTTCTTAAGAGTACAAGCAATACAAAGAGTTTAAGATTATTCCCAACTACAAGTTCAGTTAATTTAGGAATAAAGGAAAAACCTTCAAAAGAATATAATCCTCAGCTTAAAGTTGAATTTGATAGGCAAGGAGCAAAGAAACCATTAAATGCAGAGAGATACCAATGGATTTTACTTTCAATTGTCCTTGCTGCTGTTATAATTATTGTATTTGTTTTAATTGTATATATACGAAAAAATCCTTACTGAATACAAGTAAAATAACTTATCTTCTTTATAACCCATATGCTTTTAAGTGGTTTTAACTATAGAATTTTATGGTGAGAAAAAGGGAAAATATACTCATATTTTTTGCATTTGCACTACTTATGCTATTAGGAAATGTTTATGCTACTTCTGTATGTGGAAATGGGATATTGGAGGAAGGAGAAGAATGTGATGATGGAAATAATATTGATGGAGATGGATGTTCTGCTCTTTGTAAAATTGAATTCTGTGGAGATATGATATGTAATAATTATGAAACAGTATTTAATTGTCCTTGTGATTGTGGGGATTGTCCTATAATTAAATTCTGTGGAGATGGTATATGTAGTCCATCTGAAGGAGAAAACTGTGCAACTTGTCCTGAAGATTGTGGAGAGTGTCCAACCTCAGAGAATAAGTATTGTTATAGTTGTCCTGTTGGAGAATGTAATTTAAATGAGAATTGTGGAAATGGAATAATAGAGGAAGGAGAAGAGTGTGATGATGGAAACACAAAGAATTTTGATGGATGTTCTAAAGTATGTTTTATTGAAAAAGAAGAAGGATATGGTGAAAAAGTAATAAAAAAGAATCACTTTGTCCAATATTGTGAACCAAACTGGAAATGCTCTTCTTGGGGAGAGTGTGTTCATGGAACAACAACAAGAAAATGTATTGATGAGAACAGATGTTCTTATTCTTACAATAAACCAATTGAAACAACTTCCTGCGTTGATGAAATCCTTTCTCCTGTTTATTTAGAAAATAAATCTGTTAGAAATGTCTGGATATTAATTCAATTAATAATATTCTTTATTCTTTTAGGAATTGTAATAAAATTACTCCCTTAGAAAAAAATATATAGGTAGTTTTCTAGATTTATTTATGGATGATGAGGGATTTTGGGATGATGAATATGAAAGATTTTGGGAGCAAGAATTCAGAAAATTGGATTTTTCTCCTGCAGGAAGAAAACTTGAACACAAAATAGCAGAATTATATCAAAAAGAAATAAGTAAACTTGATGCATCAGATAAAAAAAAGAAGGAACTTACAGATATGATAAAAGATTATATTTTGTGTTATGAAATGGAGTATGCCAGATATTACCAAGCTTTTGTATTCTATGGATTACCTTATCCAGAATTGAATTAATCTTGAAAGAATCAAACCAAAAGTAATTTAAATGATAATTATCTTGAATTTTTGTAGACTATGTCGGCGGGTTAGCCCTCCGCTGCTTGCAAACGGGCTTTATGGCAGACTACGAGTGGGGCGTGATAAGCGTGTCAAGGAATCTTGGTTCCTACGTTGACGCTTTGTCCGTTTTGATTTCGTAGATGCGAACTGGGTCAGGCCTTGATCGGAGCAGCCCTAAACACCTATTGGAATGCTTAGCGGGTTGCAGAGCTGAGGAAGAATGAAGGCAATTCTTTGAGGCCCTTAGTAGCTAACCACTTGTCTACACTGAAATTATTCTAAAATAATTTTGTGATTAGATGAAGAGATATTTAATTATTGATAAAAATTAATCTTGCATATATTTGATAAAATATACTTTTTACGACTATAATGCTTATAAATGAAAAATAGTTTGGGAAGACATGAAAAAATATGTAACCTATGATGAAGAAGAGATGCTAAGAAACTTAAATAGTATTTATAGAAGTTTAGATAATATTACAAAGTATCTGGCACTGGCTTCTCAACAATTAGATTATAAGAGAAGCAATTTAACTTCAAAATATCTTAAAGAGAGTGTTTCTACTGAACTTTCAAATATTACATCTATATTAAATAATTTTAATTTAGAATCAGAAAAAAAGGAAACTCCAAGCATAGAAAAGAAAATAAAAGAATTAGAAGAAAAAATGAAACAAGACATCGATTAAATCAATTTTTCTTTAAATAAAAACATTAATAAATTAGTTCTTATTATTTATAAGGATGGGTGAGAAGAAAAGCAATATGACTGTTAATCCTTATGAAGTTAAAGGAAATGTAGATTATGGGAGATTAATTAATGAATTTGGTTTAGAAAAGATTGATGAGGATATTCTTAAGAGAATAAAGAAGCACACAAAGAATGAACTTCATCCTATGTTAAGGAGAGGAATCTTCTTTGCTGGAAGAGATTTAAAATGGTTGCTTGGAGAATATGAAAAAGGCAACAAATTTTTTATTTATACTGGATGCGGACCTTCAGGACCAATTCATATAGGACATTTAATGGTTTGGTATTTCACAAAATGGTTGCAAGATAAATTTGATTGTGAATTATATTTTCAGTTTACAGATGATGAGAAATTTTTGTATAAAGATTTAAGTTATGAAGAAGTCCAAAAATGGACAGAAGAAAATATGCTGGATGTTGCAGCAATAGGATTTAATCCTAAAAAAACTCATTTTATTATTGATACTAAACATGCAGGAATAATGTATCCTGAAGCAGTTAAAATAGCAAAGAAAATAACTTTCTCAACAATAAAATCAAGTTTTGGGTTTAATGACAGCAATAATATTGGAAGCATTTTCTATACAGCAATGCAGGCTGTTCCTGCAATTCTTCCTTCTATTCTGAAAAAGAAAAACATTCCTTGCTTGATTCCTCATGCAATTGACCAAGACCCTCATTTCAGAATAACACGAGATATACTTCCAAAATTAGGATATTATAAGCCTGCAAGCATACAATGTTCTTTTTTACCTCCACTCACTGGTTTTAGTGGAAAGATGAGCAGTAGCAGTGAAGGTGTTAAAAGTATCTTATCAACTGACAATCCTGCTGAAGTTAAAAACAAAATAAACAAATATGCATTTTCAGGAGGAAGAGATACAATTGAAGAACACAGAAAACTTGGGGGAAATCCTGAAATTGATGTTTCTTTCCAATATCTTAAACATTTTTTTGAAGAAGATGATAAAAAACTTGCACAAATAGAGAAAGATTACAAATCAGGAAAATTATCTACAGGTGAATTAAAAAAATATACTATAGAAAAAATAAACAAATTTTTGGGAGAACATCAGGAAAGAAGGAAAAAAGCCAAAAAACTTGTTTCTCAGTATATTTTAAAAACATAAGAAACATTGTATACAAATGAAAAAAGGGGATAAAAGAGGTCAATTTTATTTAATTGCAGCAATAATAATTTCAGGGATTCTAATAAGTCTTGCATATTTAGCAAATTATTCTACAAAAAATGTTTCATATGAAGCAGAAGAAATTGCAAAAGAGTTAAAAATAGAGGCTGAATATGTTCTGGATTATGAATTAAAAAATGATAAAGAAGTTCTTGATGATTTCTCAATGAGATACTCTGATTATGCAAGAGATAAAGAAATCTATTATATTGTTGTTGATAATAATCCTGCAACACCTGTTAAAGAAGCATATATGTTTAATGGAAACCAAAAAATAATTTTAAATGACAGATTATTTGTAGGTCCTAAAACAATTGAATTTAATCTGGATGAAAAGACTTACTCTTTTCCAAAAGAAGAAGGGAAAAACTTTTATTTTGTGATTATTTATGACAAAGGAGGTGAAAGATATGTCTACACTGGGTAAAGGGAATAGAAAGAAAAAAATTTCAAAAAAAGCAATGAGTGTGATAATAGGATATGTTCTGTTAATTGTAATTGCTGCTGTAATGGGAGTTATTGTTTATAAATGGCAGAAAACCTACACCCCTCAAGACCCTCATGGAATGTGTCCAGATGAATCTTCACTTATGATAACAAGTTTAAATTATGATTGTGATAATGATGTATTAACTTTTGAACTTAAAAATACAGGGCAATTCTCAATAGGAGGATATTTTGTTTATGTTAAAGATAATCCAGAAAAGCAAATAGCAACAGTAGATATTTCTAGAAATAATACAGATGAATTTAGCCCTATGTTACATCAATTAGGTATAAATGGAATAAAATTAGGAATTGACCCTGAAAACCCTCGTTTAACTCAAGAAAATGATTTTTTACCTGGAGAAGTAGAAACTGAAAGATACACTATGGTTGGAGTTCCAGAACCAATATACACTCTTGAAATAGTTCCAATAGTCTGGAAGAAAGATAAAGGAAAAATTGTAATTGCGAGTTGCAAAGAAATCAGAATAGTTGAAAAAATTCCAGGATGCACACAAAGGTGCATACCTGAAGACCCATGTGGAGATAGAGAGTGTGGAAAAATGTTAAATAATTGCTATCAGGAAGTTACTTGTGGAGATGGTTGTGGTGCAGGAGAATTCTGCGATTCTACAGGACATTGTGTAAATTCTCTTTAAGTATATAATATAAAAAATGAAACAAACAAAAAATAAACTAAATAAAAAAGCAGTTAGTGTTATGGTAGGGTATGTTTTGTTAATTGTATTTGCTGTTGTGCTTGGAGGAATTGTTTATGCTGTTTTAAAGACGTATGTTCCTCAAGATAAAATGGAATGTCCAGAAGGAACTTCACTTATAATTGAAAGTTATAATTGTAATGATGATAGTTTGGAATTTACAATAAGGAATAATGGTAAATTTGATGTTGGTGGATATTATATTTATGCAACAGATAAGTTGGGACAAAAAAAAGCAACAATAAATTTAGCTAAATATAATTTAAATGAATATTCAATACTCACTCCATTGAGAATAGATGGAATAAAATTAGGAATAACACCTGAAAATCATATCTTGGATTTTGAGAATGAATTCGCAGTTAACAGTGAAGCTCAAATAGAAAGATATGATTTAAGTACAGTAGACAAAATATATGCAATAGAAATAGTTCCTTTGAGATGGCAGGAGGAAGAAGGAAGGATACAAACTGTGAGTTGTGCTGACCAAAAAATAAGAAAAAGCCTAGAGTGCTTGTAATCAAAGAATTTAAAAATACAGAAATGGTAATATTAATATGAAAAGAGGAGTAAAAAAAGGGCATAGAAAGAATACCAGAGCTCTTTCACCTGTAATTGCTACTGTTCTTCTTATTGTTATCGTCGTTATAATTGCACTTATAGTTTTTTTCTGGATTAAAGGAATGACTGATGAGGCAATAACAAAATTCGGAAACAGAAATATTCAAATGGTTTGTGAAGATGTTGATTTTGAAGCAAGCTATACTCCCACAACTGGATTGTATATAACTAACTTCGGAAATGTCCCCATATTTGGAATGGATATTAAGGAAGAATCAGCTGGAAGTCACACTACAATTGATTTGAGAGAAAATCCTGATTGGCCAGAATTTGGATTAATTACTGGTGCAATATTTTCAGATCCTGATTTTGAGGTCCCTGGAGTGCAGGAAATGGTTTTAATTCCTGTTTTAATAGGGGAATCTGATAGTGGAAGAAAAACTTATGTTTGTGATGAACATCAACACGGAGTAAGAATTTCTGCAAATGCATAAAATGATAGGCAAAAAATCCAAAAATAAAAAAGCTCTTTCAACAGTTGTAGCGACAGTTATAATTATTCTTTTAACTATGGCAGCTATAACAATAGTCTGGGTGTTTGTAAAAAATATAGTTAATGAAAATAAAGACAAAGTTGAATCTTGCTTTGAAGTTGAATCTTCTGAAAAAGTTAATTTGAACCCTCTTTATACTTGTTATACAAATAAAAGCGAAGTAGGAGGAGATGCTGGTTTTGAAGAAGTTCAATTCTCAATTAATATAGCAGATGTGGAGATAGATTCCCTTGTTGTTGCAATTGAATTTGGGGGAGAATCAAGAAGTATAATATTAAACAATACACCTGTACAGAAGAGCAATATGAAGATGTATAATTCAGCTAATAATTGGGGAGTAGATTTAATTGCACTTCCAGATAAAAATGCTGGAAAGACCTATGTTGTAAACTTTGATGGAACAACTGCTACAAAAGTGGACTTAATAAGAATAGCTCCAGTAATAAATGGTGAACAATGTGGAGTTACAGATAGAATAAATGATGTTGTAAATTGCAATTTGTTAATTGTGTAAATAATACACAAAGAAAATATTATAAACCAAGATTTAGTTAATACAATATGAAAAAAAAGGGGGATATAAAGAGAAATACATTTTCAAAAAATTACCGAGGACAGGTATGGATTGAAACTGTTATTTATCTTTTAATAGCATTCGTTATGATGGGACTAGTACTATCTTATGTAAAACCAAAAATAGAAGATTTAAGAGATAAAGCAATAATTGAACAATCTTTAGATGTAATCAATGAGATTGACAACACTATATCTACAATAGGAAGCACTGGAAACAAAAGATTAATTGAAATAGGTGTTAAGAAAGGGGTGTTTAATATAGATTCAGAAAATGATATGATTACATTTGAATTAGAAACAAAATATCAATATTCTGAATTTGGAAAAGAAGTTTATATTGGAAAAGTAAAGGCAATAACTCAGGGACAAAACCAATATAGCAAAGTCATACTTACAAGAGATTTTTCTGAAGAATATAATTTAATTTATGATAGTTCAGATACAAATAAAGCTTTACCAAAAGCATCTACTCCTTACAGAGTATTTATAGAAAATAAAGGAGTTGGAGTAGACCAAGATAAATTAATTATAAATTTCAATATAGAATAAAATGGCAGAGAAAGTTAAAAAAGAAGTGAAAGTAGAAAAGAAACCAGATACGACTTACATAAAAGATTATCCAAGACCTCCAATAAATTTTAGTCCAGTAATTCCTCCATTAAAAAGAATAAAAGACAAAACACAGGTTGATGTAAGATATTGTTTGATAGCTCCTTTTGCATTTGTGCATATATATTGGGACCCTGAATTATATGAAGTTGTATATGACCTTGAAGAGCCTCTTTTAACTGAAGAAGAAGAGAAAAAGAAAGAAGAAATAATAGTTGCTATGAGCAATATGATTGACCATGAGACAGTTGTTGAAAAAGAAAAGACCAAGCTCTTGGAATACATAGATAAAAGATTGAAAATACTTGCAATTGAACTGGGAATAGAACTTTCATATGAAAGCTACAAAAAAATATTCTATTATTTGTGTAGAGATTTTGTAGGATTTAATGAAGCAGAGCCCTTGCTTAGAGATTATTTTGTTGAAGATATTGAGTGTAATGGTGCAAATTCTCCTGTTTATGTTGTACATAGAGTTTATAGAAACCTAAGGACAAACCTTGTATTTAGAGATATAGATAGGTTACAGAGTTTTGTTGAAAAATTAGCTCAGAGATGTGGAAAATATATTTCATATGCAAAACCAATCTTAGATGCAAGTCTTCCAGATGGTTCGAGAGTTAATGCAACATATACAAAAGATATTACAAGTAAAGGTCCAACATTCACAATCAGAAAGTTCACAAAAACACCTTGGACTCCTCCTCAACTAATTGCATTTGGAACATTAAGTCCTGAAATACTTGCTTATTTATGGCTTTTAGTGCAATACAAGATGAATATTCTTATTGCAGGAGGTACTTCTGCAGGTAAAACAACATTACTTAATGCAATAGCATTCTTTATTCCCCCAGAATCAAGAGTAGTATCAATTGAAGATACAAGAGAATTAAATCTACCTAGAGATAACTGGCTACCTAGTGTTGCAAGAAATGCCACAGGAGTTGGAAATTCAGGTGAAATAAGTTTGTTTGATTTACTTAGAAGCTCATTTAGACAGAACCCAGATTATGTAGTTGTAGGTGAAGTTAGAGGTGCAGAAGCATCAGTTCTATTCCAGGGAATGGCTTCAGGACATTCATCTATAAGTACAATTCACGCAGATTCTGTTGATACTCTGATTAAAAGATTGGAGACACCTCCAATTGAATTATCGCCTACATTGCTTAATGTTCTTGATTGCGTGTGCATTATGACTCACGCGATTGTAAATAAAGAAGAAACAAGAAAATTAAAAGAAGTTGTTGAAATAATAAATGTAACTCTTGATGGAATTGCACTTACAAACACTCCTTTTGTATGGAATGCTCTTGAAAATGAGTTTTATTCAAAGAAAAACAGTAAGATATTTGAAAAAATAAGAAAAAGATATGGTATTAAAGTTGAAGATTTAGAAGTTGAATTTAAAAGAAGAGTTCAGCTGTTATACAAGATTTACCAGCAAGGTATTTTCAAATTCGAAGAGGTACAGGAAATAGTAAATGAGTATTATAAAAAACCTCAGGAAATTCTAAAAAGGTTTGAAATTGAATAATCAAAATATTTAATAATACAATTTACATCAATCTTACATGAGTGGTGAAGGAAAAAAAGAAGGTGATCAATCTGGAAGTTATGCTTTTCTAAATAAATTAATTATAACTCTTGAAGAAGGAGAATTGAAACTTGAAGAAGCTTACAAGAGAAATAATCCAGAGCAAGTCAAAGCTATAAAGGAATATTTAATCAAGATTTATAAAAAAATAGACGAGGAAATAGCATGAGCAGAAACAAAGAGGATTTTCAAAAATTAAGAGAAATAATTGCTAAAGAAAAAAAGATTTGTAAAGAGATGATTGCATTAGCAGATTACCTGAAACGTGCAGAAGTTGAAGAGCAAAGAATAATTGAATCACAAATTTCTTTGTTGCAAAGAACTCTTAAAAAAACCAACGATGAAATTCCTGAAATATTATCTAAAATAAATCTTTTGGTTATGCCTACAGCAAAATCTTCTGGTCCTAATGAAGACCCTGAAAAAGTAAAACAAGATTTTACAGAGAGTGCAAAGAGAATGAAGGAACAAGCTGCTCTTGAAAAAAATCTAACTAAAATAGAAGAACAAAGTTCAAAATCTGAAAAGAAAGGATATGAGTTAAAGGAGCTGAAACCTGTTGGACTTGAAAAATTAACTATTAAAAGGATGAAGAAAAAAGAAAAGAAAGTAGAGGTTAAAAAAGAAAAAAAGGCAAGTATGTATGTTAAAACAGCAAACAAACTTTTCTCTAAATTATCTGACAAAATAATAAGTGAAAAAACTTTTATGACTATGGAAAGAGATTTGGTTAAGGCAAATCTTCAATTTACTTCAAGAAGTTATATTTCTGTTATATTTTTATCTACTTTAATTGCGCTTTTTGTTGGTGCTTTTCTTGGATTGTTCTTTTTCTTTTTCAATATAGGTTCTGAACTTCCTATTATAACTAAAGCTACAGGAGATATTGCTGGAAGATTCTTGAGAGCAATAATTATATTTATATTGGCTCCTACTTTGACTTTTATTTTCCTTTATACTTATCCGGGAATGGAAAAGAAAGCAACTGAATCAAGAATAGACGATGAACTACCTTTTGCAACAATTCATATGTCAGCTATCTCTGGTTCAATGATTGACCCTACAAAGATATTCTCGATTATGATAGTAACACATGAATATCCTAATCTTGAAAAAGAATTCAAGAAACTTATTAATGAAATAAATTTATATGGTTATGACTTAGTGAGTGCATTAAGGAACAGCTCTTATAATTCTCCAAGTAAAAAACTTTCAGAACTATTTAATGGGCTTGCTACAACAATAAACTCAGGTGGAAACCTTCCAGATTTCTTTGATAAAAGGTCACAAACATTGTTATTTGAGAACAGATTAGAACAAGAAAAGAAAACAAAGGCTGCAGAGACATTTATGGATATGTATATTAGTCTTGTTGTTGCAGCACCTATGATATTAATGATTTTACTTATGATGATGAAAATAAGTGGATTAGGAATACAAATGAGTACAAAGATGATAACAATAATAATGGTAGGTGCAGTCACACTGATAAATATAGTATTTTTAGGAGTATTGCAATTAAGGAAATAAAATGGAACTAAAAAAAGTACATTACATTGGACTGGGAGCAGGAGTTTTAATCCTAGCTTTCTCTTTGTTATTCAGAGAAACGAAATTATTCATGTTGTTTGTGGGTATTGGTGTTATTGCTGCAATTCTTCCATTTGTATTGTCTCTTATGAGAGAAGCAAGAGAAGAAGTTGAAAAAGAAGAAATGTTTTTAGAATTCACAAGAAATTTAGTTGAGAGTGTAAAAACAGGAACTCCAATAAGTAAGAGTATTATGAATCTGAGAGATAAAGGGTTTGGTGTTTTGGGAATTCATATTAAAAAATTAGCTAATCAAATTTCTATGGGTATTCCTTTAAATGTTGCTCTTCAAACATTTGCAAAGGATGTAGATAATCAAACAGTATCAAGGACAATTATACTTATAGGACAGGCTGAAAAAGCTGGAGGAGATATTGGTGAAATACTTGAAGCAGTTGCAGATGCTGTAAGCATATCTGATAAACTTAAGAAAGAAAGAAAAGCTGCAATTTCAACATTAGTTGTCCAGGGATATATTATTTTCCTTGTTTTTATGATGATTATCTTGATAATGCAGTATCAGATTCTTCCAATGGTATCTGGAATTTCTGAGTTGGGCTCAGTTGGAACAGGTACTTTCTCTCAAGTTGGAGTGTCAGCAACTCAAGTTGATGAAGGAGATATTTCTGATTCATTCTTTTATCTTTTAATGATACAGGGTTTCTTTACAGGATTAACTGTAGGTAAATTAGGTGGAGGAGGATTTAAATCAGGTATAAAGCACTCATTTGCCTTGATGTTAATAGGATTTGTTGTATCCACAGGAGCTGGAATAATTTTAGGCACACCTGCAGCAGCACCTACACCTTAAATAAAATTTATTTGTATGAGAATTAATTAGATTTTTATAAGGAATTAATAATCTTAACCTTCATCAAAAATATCTTTTGCAAGAGTGTAAATTGATTTTAAATCCTTTATTATATAAGAATGGGCTTTGACACGTTTTTTAAGAGGAACACCAATTGTTTTTGTTTCTATTACCACAACACTCTTTGCATCTGGTCCTTTGATTTTCTTTCCATTAACAATAATTTTTTCTGAAGAAAGAAATTCATCTATTGAACCATCATTTATATCTGCTACAACTCCTTTCAATATCTTTTCATTGAAAGCTGTTTTTCCACTTCCATAGAATTTAAATCCTTGCTTTTTCAAGATTCTTACAACCTTTCTTGCAATAGGGTCATAAATTTTTAATTTTCCATGAGAATAAATATATTGTTTTTTTGCACTCTCGTCCTCATGAAAATCCAAAACAACTAATGGTGGATAATTTTTAAAATTCTCAATAACATATTTAGATATTTCTTCTGCTTCTTTGTTGACTGGCTTTGGAGATTGGGCTTTTCCTGTTTTAGGATTGATAAGAACATGTTCTGAAGAACCCACACTTGGAACTTCAGCATTAGGGCATTTAGGTCTTCTTTTAAGAGTAGGGTAACGCCAATCTCTTCTATATCCTGAAGGATTAGCCAGAGGAATAAGGACTATTGGAATTTTTTTTGCTAATTTATTTAGAAATCTGATATTTTTTGCAATTGCATTAGGTCCTGCAGGTTCTTCTCCGTGTATTCCTGCAATAATCCAGAGTGCATCTCCTTTAAGTCTTGTTCTGAAACCTAAAATAGGGAGAAATTTTCTTTTATATTCTTTCATATCTACTCTTTGAGAACAAATAACTTCATCTATCCAAAGAGATTCTTTAAGTCTTGAAAGTTTTCTGTAAATCTCTGTTATAGGCATTCTACCATCTTTCTTATAAGTTGGAACATTTGGATAACGAATTTCTGTCATATAAACACCCCATAATTCTTTAGATTTGATTAGAGATAGAAAAAATCATTAATAAATGTTTTTACAAGGATATTTTTATTTTAATAGAAAGAAAATTAATAATTACTTTCAAAAGGACCTAAATCTGGAGCTGAACCATACCATTCAGCACAATTCTCTCCAGGATGAGCTCCTGCAGTTGAACAATGATAACCAGGAATTAATACTCCTGCATCAATTAAATCACTTCCTTGAGCTAAATGTCCAAATGTAACATTTTTAGGTAAGCTTCCATCTAATTCTCTAGGGCTGTATAATTGGGAGCAATCTAGTGAAACAAAATCATCATCTGTTACATTTACTGGACTATCCCAAGAATTATATTCATGAGTGTAAACAGAATTTACAAAAACATCTTGAAATTCGTTTTTATAAGCAATATTATTTCTAAATACACGTCTTAATTTCAACTCATCTGAACTATATGGATTTAAAATACCAAAACCACAACCATCAAAACCATCATCAGCTATTCCTGAATTATAAGCAAAATTATTGTAAATATTCATAGGCCTAGCAGGATGCTGTCTATCTGTTGTAGTTAATCCATAAACTTTATTGTTTGCAAAAATACAATTATTAACTTTTCTAATTAAATTACTTGAATTCATTTCAGAACTTCCAAGTTTAACTCCGAAACCTCCTATGTTAAACTGTTTAAGTCCATTGTTGAATGCCCAACAATTGTTTAATTCTATATATCCCTCTGCCTGGGCATCAAATCCATCATCTGCATTATTCCAGGCTCTACAATTTTTGAAAACTACACGAGCTGAAAGATCTTGTTCATCTCTTGGACTATCCCACACAATAAATCCATCTCCATGATTTCCAGGAACATCAGATAAATAATCAATGTTATTATAAGAGTCGCAATTTTCAACATAAATATTTCCTTCTGGTTCAAGAAAATAAAACCCTCTTGCACTAATATTATGGGCTATGCAATTTTCTAAACTAATATTTCCAGAATAATAAAAATAAAATCCAGAACCCTTGTAATTATAATCTAATTGAGGAAGATTTCTTATAGTTAATCCCTTGAATTTCAAATTATGAGCATAATAAAAAGCAATTCCTCCAGAAGGAGAAGTTCTATTTATTCCATCTATTATTGGATTTTCATTAGGATAATTATAAAAAAGTATAGGGCTATTTACAGTTCCATTAAGGCCATTATAACTTCCTTGAGTAACTGAAGTATAATAAATTCCTCCCCTGAAATAAACTATATCTCCTGGATTAACAGAAGAGGAAGTGAATGCTTTTTCCCATGTTGCCCAAGGATGTGTGAAATTTCCAGACCAAGCATCATTACCATTTGTTGCAACAAAATAAGTATTTCCAGTTACATTTAGTAAACAAACTCCATTAGAACAATATTCTCCTGATTTACAACTTCCACAATTTACACTCTTTCCACAAATTGTTTGAACTCCACAAGTATATTCTAATGAAGAACAAGTACCAGAGCAATCTGGAGTTGAACTTCCATCTCCACTATCAGAACTCCCACCACCATCCCCACTTGAACCTCCACCATCATTTGAATCACCATTATTAGAACTTCCACTACTTGAACCTCCAGAAGAGGTTTGTTGTTTAATACATTTATAATTCAAACATAAATATCCAGAATCACATCCATTTCCACATTTAATACCACAATCATTAAATCCACATTGTGCATTAGATGGACAGTAATTAGAACAAGTATTCATATTCGTTGTTATATATTCATCTTTAACACTTCCAATAACTTCAATTCCTTGTTCATTAATATAAATTGGAGTTACTGAAATTTTCTTTATTTTAGAAGTATTCAATGAAATAAACTTCAAAGAAAAAACATTCTCTTGATTTTCTGGAATTGAACTTTTCACTTTTATTATTTCAGTTGTTGAACCATCACTAACAGCAAAACTTAATCCAACAAATTCTCCTTCTCCAGAATTTCTTTTTAATGTTAAATCAAGAGTATTATCATTTATTTTTTTAACTTGTGAGATTTTCAAATCAAGATTTTCATTGTTGAAAACTTCTGGATTATTTGGATTTTCACTTCTCAATATAATCCAAATTATCATACCAAGAATAATAATCAAAGAACAAACAAGTAAACCAATAGATAGTTTTGATAATTCCCCTTTTTTTCGCATAAAGAATATAGTAATTCCATATTTAAAAAACTGATTAAGTGGTAAAAGATAATGTTTTTAAATAGAATTTAAGTAACAAA
>Ga0116174_10000430_pt1 | contig 41968 bp, 44 predicted proteins | sample AD_UKC087_MetaG_FD_89801 | JGI IMG/M metagenome (GOLD analysis project Ga0116174, IMG submission 89801) | Active sludge microbial communities of municipal wastewater-treating anaerobic digesters from USA - AD_UKC087_MetaG | ecosystem: Engineered > Bioreactor > Anaerobic > Digestate | place: USA...
GCTATTCTTAAAAAGCTTCCTCTTGCGGGTCTTTCTACCGAGTCATTCGGCGGCGAACGCATGATGGAGCACTTCAACTCTGAAAAGTGGGGAGAACTTTCAGAGAGCTGTCTCGGCTGCGGAACCTGTACATTTGTATGCCCCACCTGCCAGTGCTATGACATTAAGGACTTCAATACCGGTCACGGCATAAAGCGCTTCCGCTGCTGGGATTCATGTATGTACTCCGATTTCACAAAGATGGCTCATGGTAATCCCAGACTTACCCAGCTTGAGCGCTTCCGCCAGAGATTTATGCATAAGCTTGTGTATTTCCCTGCGAACAATAACGGCGAATTCGGATGTGTAGGCTGCGGAAGATGCTTATCAAAGTGTCCGATTTCCATGAATATCGTGAAGGTAATGAAAGCATTGGAGGTAAAGTGATGAATAATGATGCATTGATACCTTACATAGGAGTAGTTACCGATATAAGACAGGATACTCCCGACGTAAAGACATTCAGGGTAGTTTCTCCTGAGGGCGGTAAGGTATTCGAGCATATGCCCGGACAGTGCGCTATGCTCTCGATCCCCGGTGTCGGCGAGGGTATGTTCTCAATAACTTCTTCTCCTACAAATAAGGATTTTATGGAGTTCAGCATAAAGAAGTGCGGCTGCCTTACAACATGGCTTCACGCTATGGACGTTGGTCAGCAGATAACTATCCGCGGACCTTACGGAAATCATTTCCCGGTCGAGACTGAACTCAAGGGCAAAGACCTGCTGTTTATCGCAGGCGGTATCGGACTTGCACCGCTTCGTTCAGTTATCAATTATGTCCGCGACAACCGTTCTGACTACGGCGATGTGCAGATAGTTTACGGTTCACGTTCAAAGGACGATCTCGTTGACTACAAGGAGATAATTGACGAGTGGATGGCTGACGAGGGAATAGAGGTAAACCTCACAATAGACAATCCTCAGGAAGGCTGGGACGGTCATGTCGGATTCGTTCCAAATTATGTCAAGGAGCTCAATCCTTCCATAAATAAAACAGTTCTTATATGCGGTCCTCCCATAATGATAAAGTTTACTCTTGCAGGACTGAAAGAGCTTGGCTTTACAGAGACTCAGGTATATACAACTATGGAGCTTCGCATGAAGTGTGCCGTAGGAAAGTGCGGACGCTGCAATATCGGCAGCAAGTACGTCTGCAAGGACGGACCTGTTTTCCGCTTTGATCAGCTTGATGAGCTGCCTGATGAATATTAAGGAGGAGAATTTAGCATGGATAATATGTTGAATGTTTACCTGTTCGGCAAGAGATATCAGGTGCCCGCAGGTCTTACGATAATGACAGCTATGGAATATGCAGGCTACGAGCTTGTAAGAGGCTGCGGCTGCCGTAACGGCTTCTGCGGTGCCTGCGCTACCATTTACAGAATAAAGGGAGAGATAGAGCTCCACGGATGCCTTGCCTGTCAGACTGAGATACAGGAAGGAATGTACGTTGCCACACTTCCTTTCTTCCCGCTTGAAAAGAGAGTATACAATATCGAGGAGATAAAGCCCACACAGCAGATAATGATGCAGCTCTATCCCGAGATATACAGCTGTATCGGCTGCAATGCCTGCACAAAGGCTTGTACTCAGGAGCTCAATGTTATGCAGTATATCGCATACGCTCAGAGAGGCGAGTATGACAAGTGTGCAGAGGAGAGCTTTGACTGCGTAATGTGCGGCGTATGTTCATCACGCTGTCCCGCAGGTATCTCTCATCCTCAGGTAGCAATGCTTGCAAGACGCCTCAACGGAAAGTATATCGCTCCCGAGTGCGGTCATCTTGCAGACAGGGTAAATGAGATAAACGAGGGTATCTTTGATGAGAAGATAGCCGAGCTTATGACAAAGGCTGTAGATAACCTTGAAGAGATCAAGGATATGTACAACCATCGTGAGATCGAGAAGTAAGGGGGAGAGAAGATGTACAAGATAGAAAAGCTTAATGAACTTGCAAAGGTAGTTGCAGAGAAAAGAGCTGAGAATGCAGCTCTCGAACCCAGACGTATGACAGCTGAGGAAAAGGACGACCTTCTTGCTCATTTCCACCCCGATTACAAGCAGGACGAGTTCACAGTTCTTTCAGCAGGCGTAAATAAGGGCGATAAGGTCCCCACACAGCTTGCAGCTCTTCTTCAGGGCAAGAGCAGGATCACTGCTGCCGATGTAGACCTGTCAGCTCCCGATTATGATACAGATGTACTTATTATCGGAGGCGGCGGTGCTGGTGCTTCAGCAGCTATCGAGGCTGACGAAGCTGGTGTCAAGACAATGATCGTTACTAAGCTTCGTATCGGTGATGCAAATACAATGATGGCAGAGGGCGGTATCCAGGCTGCTGACAAGCCCAATGACTCTCCCGCTATCCACTTTCTTGACGCTTTCGGCGGCGGACATTTCGCTGCTAAGCCCGAGCTCGTAAAGAAGCTTGTTACAAAGGCTCCTGAGGCTATCCAGTGGCTCAATAAGCTTGGTGTAGAGTTCGACAAGGAACCAGATGGTACAATGGTCACAACTCACGGCGGCGGTACTTCGAGAAAGAGAATGCACGCTGCAAAGGACTACTCAGGTGCTGAGATAATGCGTACACTTCGCGATGAGGTCATCAATCGTGGTATTCCCGTTATTGACTTCACAGCTGCGATCGAGATAATCCTTGACGAAAACGGCAAGGCAGCAGGCGCTGTTCTTATGAACATGGAGACCAAGGAGCTTCTTGTTGCAAGAGCGAAGACGGTTATAATCGCAACAGGCGGTGCAGGAAGACTTCACTATCAGGGCTTCCCAACATCAAACCACTACGGCGCTACAGCTGATGGACTTATACTCGGCTACCGTGTAGGTGCAAAGCTCCTTTATGCAGACACACTCCAGTATCATCCTACAGGAACAGGCTACCCTGAGCAGATATTCGGCGCACTGGTTACCGAGAAGGTACGTTCGCTTGGTGCAAAGCTTGTCAACATAGACGGTGATGTATTCATGCATCCCCTTGAGACAAGAGATGTTACCGCAGCTTCTATTATCCGCGAGTGTACAGCCCGCGACAAGGGTATAGAGACTAACCTCGGAAAGGCTATCTGGCTCGATACACCTATGATAGAACTTATCCACGGTGAAGGAACTATCGAAAAGCGTATACCTGCCATGATGAGGATGTTCGGCAAGTACGGTATCGATATCCGCAAGGAGCCTATCCTTGTTTATCCCACACTTCACTACCAGAATGGCGGTCTTGATATTACTGATGACTGTGCAACAGGCGTAGAGAATCTTTACGCAGCAGGTGAGGTAGCAGGCGGCATCCACGGACGTAACCGTCTCATGGGCAATTCTCTCCTTGATGTTATCGTATTCGGCAGAAATGCAGGAATCTACGCATCAGCCAAGGCTAAGGAGTCTTCTGAGCCTCAGGGACTTACTCTCGGACATATTGAGAAGTTCAATAAGGAACTTGAAGCTGCAGGTGTTGCAGGCGACACAGCTTCACCTATGCTTCTTCCTCATTACGCAAGAAAGAAATAATTAAAAAGGGACGCCGTAATGGCGTCCCGAAATATGTATTTATAAAAGAAAGTTAAGTGATAAATAATGGATTTTTTCAACGGAATTCTTTCTATTCACGGCGTTTCATTCCTGATGATCTCGGTAATTGCCATTGCTGCTCTCGGTTACATTCTCGGAAGGATTACAATAAAAGGTATCTCTCTCGGTACCGCAGGCGTATTTATAGTGGCTCTTATCTATGGCTGTATTTTCTATAAACAGCTTTCTGATGAAATAAATACCGACTTCGTAGGAAATGCCCTGAAGATAGTTGACAATCTCGGACTTATTCTTTTTGTGACAGCTGTTGGCTTTATTGCAGGACCTAATTTTTTCGGCAATTTCAAGAAAAACTTCAAATCCTATGTGCTTCTGGCGATAATTATTATACTCAGCGGCGGACTTGCATGTGCAGGATGTATCATGATAGGCAGAAACTTTACAGATCTTTCAACAGAAGAGTTTACAGCAATGCTTACCGGAATACTCTCGGGTGCACTCACAAGCACTCCCGGTTTCTCGGCTGCTAAGGATGCGGTACAGACAGATCATCTTCAGGGAATAGTATCTGTTGGATACGCTATTGCATATATTTTCGGAGTTATCGGCGTAGTTCTTTTCGTACAGATCATTCCTAAGCTTACAAAGGCCGATATGGCTAAGGAGCGCGAGCTTCTTGCTCCTACATCAAGCAAGAATACAAAGGAAAAGAAAATGTACAAGCTTATCGAGATGGACAGCTTCGGTATAATGCCCTTTGCGCTTGCAGCAGTTATCGGAATTATACTTGGTTCATTCAAATTCGGTAATTTTTCTCTTTCCACTACAGGCGGATGTCTTCTTGTCTCGCTTATCTTCGGACATTTTGGTCATTTCGGCAAGCTTTCAGTAACTCCTAAGGATTCCACCCTTAAGGTGTTCCGTGAACTTGGACTTATGTTCTTCCTGATCGGTGCGGGAGTTTCCGGCGGAGCTAAGTTTGTTCAGTATTTTGACGCAGTATACTTTGTCTACGGAATGATAATGACAGTCGTTCCCATGATAATCGGTTACCTCTTTGCAAAGTATGTGCTGAAGCTCAGCCTGCTCAATAACCTTGGCTCTATTACTGGCGGCATGACTTCCACACCTGCTCTTGGAACACTTATAAGCACAGCAGGTACAGAGAATGTTGCTTCCGCTTATGCAGCAACTTATCCTGTGGCACTGATCTCGGTTGTACTTGTATCACAGTTCCTTATTATTATTTTCAAGTAATGATAAAGCGTCTCCAAGCGGAGGCGCTTTTTTATAAAAATAAAAGCCTGAGAATTGCTCTCAGGCTTTATTACTTATTTAACGCCGTAGGTCTCTCTGTATTCGAGCATCTTGTCAAGATATTCCTTGCCGGGAACTATATCGTTTCTGATAGCGTCGATTATATTCTCCATTGTAACAATAGGATATACGATAACACCAAAATCACGCTTTACTTCCTGAACAGCTGAAAGCTCACCTGTACCTTTCTCCATACGGTCAACAGTGATCACCATACCTGTAACATTGACGTCAGCTGCTGTCATAAGCTTTGGCATGGACTCTCTGAGCGCTTTGCCTGAGGTCATTACATCGTCGATGATAACTACCTTCTCGCCGTCCTCAAGAGTCTTTCCTACGAACATACCGCCTTCGCCGTGATCCTTGGCTTCCTTTCTGTCGAAGCAGTAGGAAACATCGATACCGAACTTATTGCTGAGTGCGACAACAGCTGAAACTGCAAGGGGAATACCTTTGTAAGCAGGTCCGAAGAGAGTATCAACAGGGATATTGTTAGCATTGATGCACTCTGCGTAGTATTCGCCGAGCTTTGCAAGCTGAGCACCTGTCTTATAGTTACCGCAGTTGATAAAGTAAGGAGCTTTTCTTCCGCTCTTGAGAGTGAACTCGCCGAATGTAAGTACGCCGCAGTCCACCATGAATTTTATAAAACTTTCCTTGTACGTCATTTGTATAACCTCCGTTATGTATTTATTATTGACTCCTGCAGTGCAGGCAATGAACGTTATATTACTTCAAAAATATGTCCGCAAAACGGACATCTCGGATAATCCAGGTCGATGTTTTCTCCGCATTCCGGGCAGACCTTCTTTGGCAGGATGTCGATATTATCGTCAATATCCTGATTGAATTTGCCTGCGAAGCCCGTGGGGTGTGTGATGGGGAAGACACCTATTAGCATACCGCATTCTGAACAATAGTAACCCAACGTTGTATCGACCGGGACCTCGCAAAGCATCTGGTCTCCGTCATAGAAGGTAGAGACGGGATATACAAGAGATGATCCCTTGGACGGTATGCCACGCTTTTCAATCTTAAAGAAGCCTCTGAGCATTTGTTTTCCGCAATGGAGCATAATATATCCCTCCTTATAAGCTATAATAATATTATAGTCTATTTAAGGAAATAATTCAAGATAAAATGAAGAAAAAGTTCGCATTCTGTACTAACCATGCATTACCACTTGATTTTTCATAAGTATTAGTGTATAATATATACATAAAAGGCGTATGCCGGATTGGAGAAACAGATATGTCTGAAATGAATGAATATACCCCTGATCTTTTCGAGCTGATCGATGAAGAGGGAAATAAGAAGCAGTTTGAGCTTATTGATGTTGCCGAGATAGAAGGCGAGCAGTATTTTGCAATGCTTCCTGCTGTGGAAGATGATGACTTCCTCAATTCTGACTGTGAGCTTGTCATACTCAAGTCAATCGAAGAGGACGGTGAGGAAATACTTGCTTCCATTGACGATGATGATGAATTTGAGACTGTATCCAGATTCTTTATGGAGAGACTTCAGGAAGCACTTGAAGAGTGACTTTTACCAAATTTTAATAATTTTACATAGATTTGCTATTGATTTTTTGAAAACTCTGTGCTATAATATATATAGAAAAAGAAAATTTCTGCCTTGTTCGGGTAATTATAGTTTTTATAATCCAACACATAATCCAAGGGAATTCAGCTCCGTATGTGGACTGCAGACCTCCCGCCCTGCGGAAGAAGGGAGCGAGAAGCATAAGGGCGTTTACCCACCTGCTTCGTGCGGGTTTTATGCACTATATGACGGCAAGGCGGATTTTTTTCAAAAATGTAAATAAATATCCCGAAAGCGTTTTAGGTCACTTTCGGGATTCTTTTTTATGGTTCTGTTTCAATTGCAATTCCTTCAGCCAGACTCTTCTGACAATCAATGTAGCGCTGATTTGAGCTTCCACGGAATTTTATCTCCCAATCCTTCTGTTCAAGGATAAAGGGACCGTCGATAAGCACATCAGTTACTTCAAGAAGTTCCTGCCAGTGGTTTTTTTTGCGGTCATTATAAAGCTGCTCAAACGTATAGCCCGTATATGTTACGATGTTGAGACCGAGCTTTTTTATCTCTTTGCCAAGTTCTGAGAGAGCTTCCGCCTGACAGAAGGGCTCTCCGCCGCTGAACGTCACGCCGTCAAGCAGGGGATTGCTTTTTATCTTATCAAGCAGCTCCTCAGTAGTGGTGAGAGTACCGCCGCTGAAATCATGGGTCTGAGGATTGTGGCAGCCCTTGCAGTTATGCGGGCAGCCCTGAACGAAAACTGTAAATCTTATTCCGGGGCCGTCAACGATGGAATCGTTGACAGTACCCGCAATTCTGAGTTCCATTAAATCACCTGATCATACATCATGCTTTACACGGTCATGCTCTTCAGCGCGCTTGCCGTTATTGAATCGGTCAAGTGTACCTACGAGATAACCTGTGATACGGCGTATTCTGTCAAATGCGACATTGTTGGAATGTTCCTTTCTGCCGCAGCAGGGACAAGTTTCACCGATTATTCCTGTATATCCGCAGCAGGGATCGCGGTCTACGGGGTGGTTTATAGCACCATAGCCTATGCCTGACTCCTTCATGCAGCGAACTATCTTCTCAAATGCACTGAGATTTTCAAGTGGATCACCGTCAAGCTCGATATAGCTGATGTGACCTGCATTTGTAAGCTCATGGTAAGGAGCTTCGATCTTTATTTTTTCAAATGCGCTGATAGGATAGTAAACCGGAACATGGAATGAGTTTGTATAGTAATCGCGGTCTGTTACGCCCTCGATGATACCATATTTCTTAGCGTCCATACGGACAAATCTGCCTGAGAGTCCCTCTGCCGGAGTAGCCAGGAGAGAGAAGTTAAGACCTGTTCTCTTTGACTCTTCGTCAAGGCGCTTTCTCATAGCAGTAACGATCTCAAGACCGAGTTCACGAGCCTCTTCACTTTCACCATGATGAACTCCGATAAGAGCTTTAAGAGTCTCAGCAAGACCGATGAATCCGACTGAAAGGGTTCCGTGTTTGAGTACCTCTCCAATTGTATCGTCTGCAGAGAGTTTGTCGGAGTCTATCCAGATTCCCTGCCCCATAAGGAATGGGAAATTTCTAACTCTCTTCTGTGACTGTATCTTGAAGCGGTGCATGAGCTGATCGATGACCAGTTCCATTTTTTCTTCCAGCATCTCGAAGAAGAGACCAACGTTGTGGTCGGCCTTGATAGCAAGTCTGGGAAGATTTATTGAAGTAAAGCTGAGGTTGCCTCTGCCTGTAACGATCTCTCTTGAGGGATCATAGTTGTTTCCAATAACTCTTGTACGGCAGCCCATATAAGCAATCTCAGTATCAGGATTGCCCTCCTTGTAGTACTGAAGGTTATATGGAGCGTCAATGAATGAGAAGTTAGGGAAGAGTCTCTTTGCAGAAACACGACAGGCAAGCTTGAAAAGATCATAGTTAGGATCGGTGGGGTTGTAGTTGATACCGTCCTTGATCTTGAAGATGTGTATAGGGAAGATAGGAGTCTCGCCGTTACCGAGACCTGCTTCCTGAGCAAGGAGAACGTTCTTGATGACCATTCTTCCTTCGGGAGTAGTATCTGTACCGTAATTTATTGAACTGAAAGGTGTCTGTGCACCTGCACGGCTGTTCATGGTATTGAGGTTGTGGATCAGTGCCTCCATAGCCTGATAAGTAGCTCTATCTGTTTCCTTTTCGGCGTTTCTTGTGGCGAAAGCCTGAATTTTCTCAGCAGTTTCCTTATCAGTATACTTGAGCAGAAGCTCCATTTCCTTATCCTGGTAGCCGTTGTCATGTGCAAGGACAGGTTTCAGATTGAAGTTTTCGGATATTTCTTTCTTTATATTATCCATTACCTCAAATTCATTCTCAACGCCGCCGATGAGTGAGAGAGCTCTTGCTACGTTCTGTGTATATCTTGCAGCATAGGTCTTCTTTACGCCATCAGCCATAGCGTAATCAAATGTAGGGATACTCTGACCGCCGTGCTGATCGTTCTGGTTGGACTGGATAGCGATACAGGCAAGAGCTGAGTAGCTTGCAATATCATTAGGCTCTCGGAGGAAGCCGTGTCCTGTGGAGAAGCCGTTAGTGAAGAGCTTCTTCAGATCGATCTGTGTGCAGGTGGTCGTGAGAGTATAGAAATCAAGGTCGTGGATATGTATATCGCCCTCACGGTGAGCCTTAGCATGTGCAGGCTCGAGGACGTACATCTCATAGTATTCCTTTGCGGATACAGAGCCGTATTTGAGCATGGTGCCCATGGCTGTATCACCGTCTATATTTGCGTTCTCTCGCTTGATGTCACTGTCTTTGGCGGGACTGAAGGTGAGTTCGTTGAGTACGCACATCAGATTGGTTTTCATCTCACGTGAGCGTGTACGCTCGTAACGATAGAGAATATAAGCCTTTGCTGTTTTAGCGTGACCCTTTTCGATGAGCACCTTCTCGACCAGATCCTGTATTTCTTCAACAGTGGGAGTCTTTCCGGGGTTCTGTTCCTCATAAAGTCTGCAAACCTCAACTGCGACATCCATAGCCACATTGAAGTCAGTGCCCCCACGAGCCTGAGCAGCCTTGAAAATAGCATTTGCTATCTTCTCTATATTAAAAGGAACCTTTCGTCCGTCTCTTTTGATAATGTGGATTATCATTTCTTTATCATACCTCCAAACACAATATATAGTATCTGTCTTTCAATTGCTCTAATGTATAGTATATAGCATTCAGAGACGGATGTCAATGTGAAGTATAGACAATGAACGAGCAGAAAACATATTGAAATTTGTAGTATATGTGCATAAATCTTTTATAAAATTTGATTTTTGCGATATTTCGGCATTTGAAAAGGGTCTACAAAATGTAAATGCCGACCACTATATATAGTGGTCGGCTTAAAAATTATACAGTATGACAAAGTATGTAATCGGCTATGGTTTTATATGCAGATTCTGTCAGCACTCCTGTTTCTGAGTCACGGAATTCATCAGAAAGATTTCCGTCTACACCTTTGAGTGCAGTGTTGGTGTCTATGCAGTATACATTATTAGTATTTGCAATAGTGAGGAGCTTTGTATTGAACTCGTTTACATTACTATTGCTGACTGATGGGTCGTCATCTCTTACCGGGGGATACTGCATGATATAAATATCAGAATTAGGCAGATATCCGCGAAGATTTTTTATAAGCTCAGTATAGCTTGAGATCATGTCATCTACTTTTGCAGTTCCTATATCGTTTCCGAGCATGATATAAACTGTTTCAGGCTTTTTTATCTGGGCGATCTCATAAACAGTCTTAACACCGTAAGATGATTCGATCGTGGCCGATGTACAATTTGAAGCGCCGAGGTCCGGACTTGAGATAATATCCTTGAGACCTGTGTACTTTGCCATATCCTGAAGTGTCGTATCTGTGATCATGCAGCACCCTTCAAGGTAGGAAGCGTCTTTGGCATCAGACTGAGATATAGGATTTGTAGCAGCTAAACTGCCGTCCTGCTCAGATTTTTCAGCTTCATCATTCTTATTTTTTTCGGAAGAGGATTTTCCGCTTTTTTCTTCGATAACCACCTTGTCAAATTCCTCAGAGAAGAAATCATCCTTGTAATTGGCGGCTACCATATATAATATGAAGCAGGTCGTGAACGAGAGGACAAAGATCAATAACAGTCCCCAGATGCTGAAGCGGACCTTAGGTCTACCGCGCTTTTTGTTAGAGATCCTTCTTATACTTTTGTTTTTAGTCATATTTACTCCTGACTCAGCAAAGAGTCTGCCGAATTACGGTATGCGGCACACCGAGATCTGCCAAAGCGGCATACAAATATATTATACCTCTTTTTTAGAATTTTTGCAATAGTTTTCATTTATTTTTCAGGATGGCTTCATATCAAAAGCTTTTTATCGTCAAATACTCCAATCACGGGAAGCTCTGTTTGTAATTAATGCTGAAATAGACTAAATTAATGTGAATGTTATGAGAAAACTATTGACATTGCACATATAATGTGGTATTATATAGACAGAGAAAAGGAGAGCTCAAAAGAGTCCTCCAAGCTGAATTTACTTGGACTGAGGCAAACGCCTCAATGTAAATGATTTTATGCGGAAGGGAGAGTGAGTCCAATGGAAGGAAATTCAAAGCAGCATCGTGAAGCCGGCGGGCTTGCTGAGTAATCGGACAAAATGTTTGCGGGAATATAGGCTTCGTGCTTGTTCCATTGAAAATAGCTCAAAAAGGCTGATAGTTCTGATTATAAAGCTGACGTATTGCTGATCTGAACGGCTTCATGTCAAAGTTTTAAGATACAGAGTTATCTGAAATTTCGACAATAAGTCTTTAGATATATTGCGAAAAATCTTAAGTAAAGGTTGAGTCCAATGAGAATTTAGGTTATTACTTTATGAACTTGCATGATATTCGGATCCAGAATAGTGATGCCGGATAAATACATCTTTATAGGTGATTCCAATGGAGAATTTTTACATTGCTTGATTACTTTATTTAAAGGAATGATGTACAATGAAAATGAGGTACACATTTAAAATCTGATCCGAAAGGGTGAGTCCAAAGGGTAATTTAGCCAAGTGATGAAAGTCGCTTAAAAAATTGAATAATAACAGCCCCGGCATTAGTCGGGGCTTTTGTTATGTATAACAAATATATAATTAATATATAATTTGTTTTTTTCTTATGTTATCATATAATTATCACAAAAAAGGTTATAATATAATTATAGTGAGAAATTATGTGAAAGGATGAGCGATATGTCAGATAATTATAATGATAGAGAGCCGATCAGTTCCGATGATGGGTATAGTTCGGCTCAATATCGCACTGATTACAGTTCAGATCGCCATGACGATAACGGAAAAGATGAATACGGTGAACAGAAGTACACCAGCGGCTCTTATACCTATACTTCCGAGAATTCTGCAAAAAGTAAGAAGACTAGGAAGCCATTTTTTATTCTAAAATGCATTGCCGGTGTAATAGCTCTTGTTATTCTTGGTACGGGTACAGTACATGTATATAAGTTTCTTAACGAAACTAAGGATGAACTTGCTGAATTTTCAGGCAGTCCTTCAAAAACTGTTGCAAAAAACAACGATCCTGTTAAGGATAAGGATGCAGAGGAAGAACCGCTTCCAAGTCTTATCGAGCTTGCTTCACGTTCAGATGCCAAGCCGCTTCCGGATATTGTTGATTCTATTATGCCCTCTGTTGTCGGAGTTGCCTCCACCTTTGAGTTTGAACAGCAGCAGTCCTTCGGTATGTGGGGCTGGAATACAATGCCTCAGACCCAGCAGCTCAGAGGTACAGGTACAAGCTTTATAATATCCGATGACGGATATATCGTCACAAATGCACATGTTGTATACGATGAGGAGTATAACGCGGGCGAAGCTATAGAGGTTTCTGTTCTTTTTAGTGACGAAACCGAGCACGAAGCTACTATTATCGCTTTTGATCCGGAAACAGATATCGCTGTCCTGAAAGTTGACGAGACAGGTCTCAAGCCTGCTGTGCTTGGCGACAGCGACGAACTGAGAGTTGGTGAGCTTGTTATTGCTGTAGGCAATCCTCTTGGATTTGACCTTTTTGGAACAGTAACAAGCGGTATCGTTTCTGCCCTTAACAGAAAGATCGATATCAATGAAAAGAAAATGAACCTTATCCAGACTGACGCTGCAATAAACAGCGGCAATTCCGGCGGACCTCTCCTTAATAGCTGTGGACAGGTAATCGGTATCAATTCCGCTAAGATGTCATCAAGCTACAGCAGCAGTCTTGCAAGTGTTGAGGGACTTTGCTTTGCGATTCCAATGAAGGAAGCCAAGGTCATCATTGATGACCTTATCAACTATCGCTATGTTACAGGAAGACCTCAGATAGGCATCAATACAAATGATATCAGTGAGGCTCAGTCAAGATATTTTGATATTCCTGTCGGTGTCCTCATTCGTACTGTTCAGGCTGGAAGTGCTGCTGATCTTGCCGGACTTGAAGTTGGCGATGTCATTATCGACATTGAAGGAGAGCCTGTTACAACTGCTCAGGAGCTTAATGAGGTCAAGGATAAGTATAAGGCGGGGGATACTATCACCCTGACTATATCAAGACAGGGAAAAGATATCAAGGTCAAGTTGACTCTTCAGGAGAGAAAATATACACGAGCAGGACAAGCTGTTCCTTTTGAAGACGATTCAAAGATATCGGAAAATTGAATAATAAATGAAAACGGCTTTACCGATTGGTAAAGCCGCTATTTTTATAACTTTGAATAGGTTTTTGCGGTGAACTTTTCACCGTCGACAAGAAATCTCTTATGTATTCCTTCTCCGATGTCGCCTGCTTCGTCATAAGCCTTAACTGAAAAAACAAGCTCGCGTCCATTTACTTCTTTGAGCTCTGCCTCAGCGCAGACCTTCATGTTTTTTGGCGTAGCGGAGATATGTTTTACATTCATCTCGGTACCTACTGTAGTCTCATCTCCTTCAAGCTGATCTGAGATGCAGCTGCAAGCAGCCTTTTCCATAAGCATTACCATAACAGGAGTTGCAAGCACTTCAAGACTTCCGCTTCCTACGTTTACTGCAAGGTCTTTGTCTGAAACAGTAAGCTCGGACGTGCCTGTCATTCCGATTGTAAGATCTTTCATGGGCGTCACTCTCCTTAATTATGTGTAGACAACTCATCTTCCGGAATAGGCGAAGGTGAGAATTCTTCCATGATAACACGGTCGATGGTGATGATATCAAGATCCTCATTTCGAGGTATATCACTGTTGTATTCTGAGGAATAAACGGGCTCAGTTTCCATAAATCCGTTCATTTTCTCAATAAATGCATCTCTTGGAGCATCTATGATATTGAGTATAACATAAGGCATATAGAAGAAAGAGGTCTCATGATCGGGGATATACGAGAAATCTGCATCGTAGTTGCTCCAGAAGAAGTATTTCTGCTGGTAGAGTGGTGTACAGTTTTCTCCGCTGAGTCCCAACTGGTTATAAACACTGGTCTCACCGCGGAGAGAAGGGAAGTGGTCGCCAACAAAGAAGACAAGGGTAGGCTCGTCAAGCTTCTTGAGCTCGGCCAGGAATTCTTTAAGTCCTTCATTTGAATGCTGTATCCAGGTCAGGTAGTTGCCGAATTCGTCATCAGGATCTTCACCCTGGTTATAAGGCTGATGGTTCTGCATTGTGGTTGTATGCAGATATACCGGCTTTTCAGAATTCTTGAGCTCATAGACTATCTGATCAAAGACGGTTGCATCATCAACATAAGTTCCAAAGTGCTTTACAGGAACAGTAAAATCTGTAGAACCTGCCTGATCGTCATGAAAGATCATCTTCTCAAAGCCAAAGTGCCCGTAGATCCTTGCTCTGCTGTAGAAACCGCTCATGAAAGGATGAACATATACAGTCTCATATCCCCAGCTCTTATAGTACTGAGCGAGGGCAGGCTGTTCACGGTCTGCCAGCTCACGCTGAGGCATATTAGGTGTATTCAGTCCTCTTACAGGAAGACCGAAGAGAAGCTCGAATTCTGATCTTACAGTCCAGCTTGCATATGTAGGAGTTATTGCTATACCACCTTTTCCTTCTGAGACAGCTCTGTCGAAGTACTTGTAGCAGTTCTTATCGATGTCAAGCTGATCGAACACGCGGAAGTCCGCATAGGATTCACTCATGATAACAATAACATTTGGTTTTTTGCCGCCGTTGAAGTCCTCATTGGTATCAACGGGAATGTTCATGAGCTGATCTATGTATTCTTCGCTGTATCCCTCGGGAACGACAAGTCTGTTGGAGTAACTCTCGGTAGCTGTCTGGATGAGAAATGCAAGGAAATGGTTCTTATCGAATTTTTCATTCAGAATGAAAGTGTTTGTTGCGTTGGTCGTGTCAAGCTTGAATGTTCTGTAAACAGGATTATAAAAAGCAGGGAGCACGATAAGTGCAGCAACAGGAAGAGCACAGGCACATGATACGGTAACTCGCTTTATCGGAGTAGCCTTCAGCTTTGGATTGAAGTACATCGCTACAAGGACGAATGTGACAACAATAGCATAGTACAGTATCGGCTGCGGGGTGATCTTGATGTATGCGAAAGAGGTCAGGCTCTTGACGCTTCTGACCAGCTTCATGTCGGAAAGAATAAGGTGATTTCCGTTTGTTCCGTATTTGAAAAGCTCGGTAGTACTCAGCGCCATATAGATAAAGCTGTGAACAGCCATCGCGATCCAGCCTTTTTTGAATATCCCAAGGAAAAACACAAAGAAAATCGCTGTCAGCAGTATATCGAATATAAGGACTGTAGGTCTTTCTGTCCAGAAACTGAAATAAGAAGTGAAGTGCTTTGACTGAGTGATCTCTGCCATACTGCATATGAATATTGGAAATATCACCATCAGGAAAACATTAAGCTTGCTGTATTTCGCTGTGTTCTGCTCTCTTTTCTCATTGAATTTTTTCAGCCTTGGGAACCTTACTTTTTTAGGTGCTTCGGGCTCCAGAGCAGCTTCTATAGGGTCACTTACGTCTTTCATGAGCTTGTCAGCAGCTTTTACAGCTGTTTCCTTCTCGCTCACCGGGGACTTTTTAGCCATTTGTCATCATCCTTCTCAGATTATTTATCTTTATATTAATAGATAAGAATACTTCATTACTTATAATAAATATATCATAATACCGAATAAAGTTCAAGATTTCGATGGAATTATCATTGTTTGTTCATGAAATTCGGCGCTTTGGTAACAGTGCACTGCGAAACGCTGCGAAAATTGTTGATTTTGACTATCTGTCACTTGAGCCAGCCTTTATTCTGCGCATCATCGAGAACTGATTTTATGAGGGCAGCAAGTTCATCTGACTCGCTGAAATAATCAGAGTTCCTATTCATGACCTGATCCTTGCGTATGCCATGCTCCTGCCAGGAAATACCGCCTTTAGTGTAGTTCAGCATCAGCGGCTGGATACGGTCCATCACAGCTGCAAATCTCGCTTCGTTTGTTTTACTGTCCTCAAATTCTCTCCACAGGGAGTAGTACTCGGCTTTCTGGTCATCAGGAAGCAGGCCGAATATCCTTTGTGCTGCTTTTTCTTCACGTTCGGCTTTTGTGGTGTTTCCGGCCGCGTCATAACAATATGTATCTCCCGCGTCGATCTCCACAACGTCGTGTATTAGCAGCATCTTTACTACCTTATTGATATCGATATCATTTTTTGCGTATTCACTCAGCAGGAAAGCCGTTATAGCGATATGCCAGCTGTGTTCGGCGTCATTTTCCTTGCGGTCTTCATGAAGTACATAGGTCTGTCTGTACAGATTTTTCATTTTATCAAGCTCAAGAAAGAAATCCAGCTGCTTTTTTAGTCTTTCATTTGTCATAATACGCCTCCTATATTACCATTCCGCCGTTTACGGCGAGTATTTGTCCAGTTATGTATTCTGACCGATCAGATGCAAGAAAAGAAACTGCATCGGCGATATGACGAGGCTGACCGAATATACCAAGAGGAATATCTTCTTTAATAAGCTTTAGATCCTCCTCAGAGAAATGGCTGTTCATTTCCGTTATTATAAAGCCTGGAGCGACACAGTTTACTCTTATCCCCGAAGGGGCGACCTCCTTGGCAAGAGCTTTTGTAAAGCCGATAATACCAGCCTTGGATGCGGAGTAGTCTACTTCGCATGAAGCTCCGCACTGCCCCCACATTGAGGAAATATTAATAATGTTTCCGCTTTTTCTTCTTATCATCTCAGGAAGGACAGCTCTTGCGCAATTCATAGATCCTTTCAGGTTGATGTTGAGTATCTTCTGAGCCGATTTTTCTGATATATCGGTAAAAAGGCCAATTTCAGACACGCCTGCGTTATTTATGAGAAGATCGACAGTCCCTATTCCTGAAATTGCTGAGATAACCTCATTATTGTCAGAAACGTCGAAGCATATTGCTGCGCCGCCGATCTCTTCGGCTATCCTCTCAGCCTTTTCTCTGGAATGAGCGAAATTAACATATATTTTGAAGCCGTCTGCGGCAAGCTGTCGGCATATTGCTTCACCTATACCGCCTGAACCACCTGTTATAAGCGCTGTTTTCATGTTTTATCCCCCTTATGGACAATTATGTTTAATAATTATAACACATATCAGCGCAAAAATCCAGTATGATACTTGAAATTAATATGAATTCATGTTACAATAAATATAATTATTGTATTGGGAGTGTTTTATTTGGATCAGAAAAAAATCGACAGGATCAATGAACTGGCTCATAAATCCAAGGCTGAGGGACTTACCGAAGCAGAAAAAGCTGAGCAGACAGAGCTCCGCAACGAATACAGGCGTGCTGTAACAGGCAATCTTGCTGCACAGCTGGAAAATACATACATTATGACACCCGATGGCAAGAAGCGCAAGGTCGGCAAGGGCAGGTGAGCTTTATGACTTATGATGAGCTTTTCGATGAAGCTGTAAAGGCATCGCGAAATTCATATTCAAAGTACTCAGGGTTTTCTGTTGGGGCAGCCCTTCTTACTTTAGATGGTAAGCTTTTTACAGGCTGCAATATAGAGAATTCCTCGTATTCTCTTACGAACTGCGCAGAGCGTACGGCTGTTTTCAAGGCTGTGTCCGAGGGATATACCGAGTTCAGTGCCATCGCTGTAGCAGGAAGTGCCACAGGAGATTTTTCTAAGCCATGTTATCCCTGCGGTGCCTGCCTTCAGGTTCTTGGCGAATTCTGCGGAGATGACTTTACGGTCGTTCTCTCTGACGGAGCGCACAGGCTTTCGGACTTTTTTCCCATGCGTTTCTCAGAGGAGAGCATGAAGTGATCTCGATAAAAGAAGAAACCGGAGATAAAGAACAGTATATGGAGCTTCTCCTTATCGGTGATGAACAGGTGGATATGATAATGAAGTATCTTTCACAAGGCAGGCTGTTTGTAATGAAAGATGATGAGAAGATACTTGCAGTCTGTGTAGTCACAGATGAAGGGAACGACAGACTTGAAATAAAGAATATTGCCGTTTCGCCGGATTCTCAGCGAAAAGGCTATGGGAAAAGAATGCTCTCATATATTGAGAATAAGTTTTCAGGATCTTTCCGCAGCCTCATTCTCGGAACAGGTGACAGTCCGCTGACTGTGCCGTTCTATGAGGACTGCGGTTTCAGAAGAAGCGGAGTTATCAAGAATTTTTTCATTGATAACTATGATCACCCGATAATTGAAGCGGGTGTTCGGTTGTGTGATATGATATGTTTTGAAAAGGAGCTTCCCGATAACTATGGAACAGTTAGCGAAGGTATTACCGAAATATAAGGAAAATATAATAGTGGCAGTTGTTTTCAGGAACCATTTTGAGTGGTATGTTGCGCCGAAAAATCTCTGGAAAATGGACTATGATAAGCTTTACAGGATCTGGAAGGCTCTTTACTCAAAAAGCGGTAAGTCCTTTGAGGATTTTGAACGGGAGATCGGCAGCTACGAAGAGTTCTGCGGCAAGAGATGGGGGATAGAGGTGCTTAATGAGAACACAGCAAGTCATTTTCTTGCACATCTGTTCAAATGCAGATATTCGGCTGATGAGCTCCGTTTGCTCAGAACAATGGCGCGTGACGATAAAAAGATAGATTATACGCCCTCTCTTTATATTGATTTTGACAGAAATATCATGTGCTCAATGTTCCCGAAGCCAGAGAATTTTGAGAATTTTGTTCCTGACGGCTGGTCAGGGCGGTATGGCGATTTTTCCGCGATGATACCTGCGGATAAGCGATTTTAACATCTTTCGGAGGAAATATGCTTAAAGATTTGATAGAAAAACATCTTCTTGAGGTGCAGAAGCCCTCAAGATATATCGGCGGAGAAGTCGGCAGCGTTATCAAGGATAAATCAAAGGTCGATGTAAGGTTTGCCTTCTGTTTCCCTGATACATACGATATAGGAATGTCACACCTTGGCATGAAGATACTGTATTCACTTACAAATGAGCGTGAAAATTACTGGTGTGAGCGCTGTTTTGCTCCCGGTGAGGACTTTGAAGCCGTAATGCGCGAGAATAATATCCCGCTTTACGCTCTTGAGAGTCTTGATCCCATAAAGGATTTTGATTTTATCGGATTTACAATGCAGTATGAGCTGTCTTATACAAATGTGCTGAATATGCTGGATCTTGCCGGTATCCCCATATTTGCAGCAGACAGGACTCAGGAACTAACACAGATCGTAGTTGCCGGCGGTCCATGCGTCTGTAACCCGGAGCCGCTTGCAGACTTTTTTGATATTTTCATTCTCGGTGAGGGCGAAGAGGTAAACCTTGAACTGATGGATCTCTACGCTGAAATGAAGAAGCAGGGCGCCTCAAGAGATGAGTTCCTGCGCAGCGCAGCTCACATCGAAGGTGTATATGTTCCGAAGTTTTATCACTTTATGTATAAGGAAGGCGGTACCATAGACAGGCTTGAGGTGTCAGACGGTGCTCCGGAAGTTGTGCACAAGAGGATAATAAAGGGTTTTGACAAGGTCTATTATCCTGATAATTTTGTTGTACCCTTTACCGAGATCGTTCAGGACAGAGCTTCGGTAGAGGTTCTCCGCGGCTGTATCAGAGGCTGTCGGTTCTGTCAGGCAGGCTTTATTTACAGACCTTTCCGCGAAAAACACACAGATACGATATGCAAAGAGGTCAAGTGCTTGTGTGAGAATACAGGATACGACGAGGTATCTCTGGCATCACTTAGCACAAGCGACCATTCGGAGATTGACCCAATGCTTACCGCACTCCTTGACTATACGGTCAGCGAGAGGATAAATCTTTCACTGCCGTCACTCAGAGTCGATAATTTCTCGGAGTCTCTTCTCGAAAAGATAAAAAAGGTGAGAAAAAGTGGTCTTACCTTTGCCGCAGAGGGCGGTACACAGCGGCTGCGTGATGTTATAAATAAGAATGTCTCCGAAGAGGAGATCATGAATACCTGTCGTATAGCCTTTGAAGGCGGATATTCTTCTGTAAAGCTTTACTTCATGATGGGACTTCCCACTGAGACAGATGAGGATATAGAGGGAATAGCTGATCTGGCAAACAGGATAATCGACCTTTATTATAGTATAGATAATCGTCCAAAGGGAAGGGGAGTACAGATCTCTATAAGCTGTGCTACCTTCGTCCCGAAGCCATTTACTCCCTTCCAGTTTGAACCTCAGGACACAAGAGAAATGATTGAGCATAAGCAGAAGCTGCTTCTTGATACAGTCAAGACCAAGAAGATCAAGGTGAGCTATCATAATCCCGAAGTAAGTATGCTGGAGGTTATCCTTGCAAAGGGCGACAGAAGACTTTGCAAAGCCGTTTATACTGCCTGGCAGAAGGGCTGTAAGTTTGACAGCTGGGACGAATACTTCAATTTTGGTAAATGGACAGAAGCCTTTGCAGAGTGCGGGATAGATACCTCATTCTACGCTAACCGCAGGTTTGAATATGACGAGATCCTGCCCTGGGATCATCTGGACTATTATGTGAGCAAGGAGTTTCTTATCCGTGAGAACAAGACCGCTCACAAGTCTATAACAACACCGAACTGTCGCCTGAGATGTTCGGGCTGCGGAGTAAATAAAAAAGTAGGGAGGGAATGCTTTTGATCCGTGTAAGAGCAACATTTGAAAAATGCGGCCGCGCAAAGTATATTTCTCACCTCGATCTGAATCGCTGTATGCTCAGAACATTCAGACGTTCGGGAATTCCTATATGGTATACCGAGGGCTTCAACCCTCACCCGTATTACTCCTTTGCGCTGGCGCTTTCTCTCGGTTTTGAGAGCAGCTGCGAGATACTTGACTTTAACCTCAATGAGGAGATGCCTTTTGAAGAGATAAGGGACAGGCTCAATGCAGTAATGCCTGAGGGAATGAAAATAATCAAGGTGGCTGAACAGAAGCAGAAGATCACCGCTATAACAGAGGCGGAATATGGCTTCTCGCTGTCGGCTGCTGATACGGACAGGCTTTACAGTGATATTCAGTCGCTTCTTGCAAAGCCTGAGATACTTATTGAAAAGAAGACTAAAAAAGGTATCAAAACAGTTGATATAAAGCCTTCTGTCAAGGTGATGAGCTGTGAAAAGACAGATAACTCCGTAGATATGACCATCAGGCTTCCGGCGGGAACTCAGACCAATTTCAATCCCACTTTGTTCATCGATGCCCTCAGAAACATGGGCGGAGAGACATTCGAGGCTGAAAAAATACGCCGAACGGGAATTTTTTGCGAAAATAATGAAATTTTTTCGTGAAAACACTTGCATTTTTCTGCAAAGTATGTTATCATATAAAAGCATTTGAAATCCGTTCGGACATTTTATGCCCGAATGAGGGTTAATGCCGAAAGACATTAAATCGGATAGTCCGCTGCCTGCTGCTCATTTTTAATGAGCCCGGGCGCTTAATGCGCCGCTCTATTTATTCCTGCAAGTGCCGAATGCTGAACGGTACATCGCGGGACAGGTAAGAATGTTCGGAAATTTTAGGAGGAAAATAAAATGGATGCACTCAAGTTAATCAGCGAATCAAGCATGAAGGAAAATGTTCCGCAGTTCAACGTAGGTGATACCGTTAAGGTTCACGTTCAGATCAAGGAAGGCGATAAGAGCCGTATCCAGATCTTCGAGGGTACTGTAATTGCCAAGAAGCACGGCGGAATCAGCGAGACCTTTACTGTAAGACGTGTTGCACACGGCTGTGGTATCGAAAGAGTATTCCCTCTTCACTCACCTGTTGTTGACAAGGTTGAGGTCGTAAGATACGGTAAGGTTCGCAGAGCTAAGCTCTACTACCTCAGAGACAGAGTTGGTAAGGCTGCTAAGGTTAAGGAACAGCTCCGCTAACAGGTTGCAGACTGAGTTCAGCCGACTTTGTCTCGGCTGACTCATCTTCTTTCCTTGAGGGACTTAATGTCCTTTTTTTGCTACATTTTTATAATTAAAGAAAGTCTGGAGGCAGCATTATGGCTGACGAAGTAAAGAAAACTACAGAAAATACAGAAACAGAGACAGTTGCTGAAGCTGTTGAAGATATCGAAGAGGCAGCTGAGGATCTTGCCGAGGCTGTTGAAGACGAAGAAGACATTGAAGAAGATGATGACGACGCTGAAGAAGATGAGGCGGAAGAACAGGCAAAGAAAAAGGAAGGAAAATTCGTCGATGATATCATCGAGGTAATTGAATCAACACTCCTTACTGTATTTGTCATTGTAATGATATTTACATATCTTCTCCATCCGGTAAACGTTGTAGGAAAATCTATGAACAATACTCTTATGGACGGAAACAGGATCTTTATGACCACCGTTTATACAGGTCCGCATTATGGTGATATCATTGTCATCAATAATGATATGGCATATTTCTTTGACCAGGCGGGAAAAGTCTACGAAAAGGACATCACAGGCTCCGGTCTGAAGGAATGCATTATCAAGCGTGTTATTGCAGAACCAGGTCAGACTATTGATTTTGATGTCGAGAAGGAACAGGTCATAGTGGATGGCAAGGTGCTTGATGAGCCTTACATCAAACAGACCGTAAATGGTGACGGAGGAATGTATGACTTCCCGATCACTGTTCCTGAAGGATACTATTTCGTTATGGGAGATAACAGACGTGAGTCTGCTGACAGCCGTAACCCTGATGTCGGTCTTATCAAGAAGGAACAGATCTACGGCAAGGCTGTTCTCAGATATTCTCCTATAAAGGAATTCAAGTTCCTCTTCTTTAATAATAAGTAAGATTGAGCTATAATGAAAAGGATAATCGGCTTCATTGAGACTCTGCTCATAGCATTTTTCGTAATGTGTATGGTCTTTACATTTTGCCTTGGGATCTATTCTGTAAGCGGCGTTTCTATGGAGAATACTCTGACTCAGGGGGATTCAATTCTGGTTGCGAAGTTTCCGCTGAGTATAAAACAGGGTGATATCATTGTTGCGTCTGTAAATAAGGCAGCAACACTTGATGATAATAATAATATCATAACAAAAAGTGTACCTGACAATACTATCATAAAAAGAGTGATAGCATCCGAGGGGCAAACGGTAGACATCGATTTCAGCCGCGGTAAAGTATATGTTGACGGTGAGGTGCTGCGCGAGGATTATGCAAACGGACTCACTCACCTGGATGAGGGTGCTTTCACAGGCAGGTATCCCGTAACAGTACCGGAAGGATATCTTTTTGTTATGGGCGATAACAGAAGAAATTCACTTGACAGCCGGTCAACGGATATTGGCTTTGTTTCAAAACATAGTGTTGACGGAAAGGTCATTTGCCGTCTGGCACCGTCCGAAAAATTCGGACGTATACAGTGAACTAATGGTTGCAGGAGGCAATAGTGGATAATACGGATATGAAACAGATCCAGTGGTTTCCTGGACACATGGCTAAAACAAGAAGACTGATCGCTTCAAATCTTTCTCTTGTAGATGCAGTTGTTGAGATAGTGGACGCTCGTTCTCCGCTCAGCAGCCGCAATCCGGAAATGGATCATATGACTAAAAACAAGCCGAGACTTGTGCTGCTCAATAAAAGTGATCTTGCTGACGAGCGCACAACTCAGCAGTGGATAAACTACTTCAGGCGAAATGACAGTGAAGCCCTTGCGGTTGACTGTAAATCAGGAAAGGGCTTGAAGTCTATACTTCCCACACTAAAAAATACCGTTCTCAAGGAACTTATGGATAAGCGAGAAAGAAATGGTATGAAGGGTGCAGCCGTCAGGTTTATGATAGTCGGCATACCTAATGTAGGAAAATCCTCACTTATCAATAAGTTAGCAGGCTCTAAGCGTGCTAAGGTTGAGGACAAACCCGGTGTCACGAGAACAAAACAGTGGGTAAAGCTGGATAATAATACAGAGCTACTGGATATGCCCGGAGTTCTCTGGCCTAAATTTGAGGATCAGAGTGTAGCAGTAAGACTTGCTTTTACAGGCGCTATAAGCGATGATATACTTGATATTGAGACACTTGCTATGAAGCTTCTTTCATATCTCGCAGAGAATTATCCGAATTCTCTCACCGAAAGATATAAGATCGAGCTTTCAGAGGAGGATACCGGTCTTGACTTGCTTGAAAAGGTCGGTAAAAAGCGCGGTATGATGATTTCAGGCGGTGAGATCAATACAGAGCGTGCAGCTATAACTGTATTGGATGAGTTCAGAAGCGGAAAGCTTGGCAGGATCACTCTTGAAGCTCCTCCGCAGAAGGAGCAGTAATGGCAAGGATAATTCTTCATAAGGAGCTTTTTGATTATGACACGGAGCTTCGCAGGGAGTATCCCGTTATATGCGGAGTTGATGAAGCAGGACGAGGTCCGCTTGCGGGCGATGTTTATGCTGCTGCTGTTATTCTTAAAGATGATGCTCTGATAAACTATCTCAATGACAGCAAGAAAATTTCGGAAAAGCGAAGGGAGTTTCTTTATGATGAGGTCATAGAGAAGGCTGACGCTTACTGTATAGCAACTGCATCGGTAGAAGAGATAGACCGTCTGAATATCCTTCAGGCGACAATGCTTGCCATGAAAAGAGCTGTGGAAGGTTTGGGCGTAAAGGCTGATCTTGCACTGATTGACGGAAACAGGCTTCCTGAGCTTGAATGCGAGAGCAGATATGTTATCCACGGAGATGCAGTTTCAGCTTCTATCGCAGCTGCTTCCATACTTGCAAAAGTCGCAAGAGATCGCTATATGCGTGAGTTGGACGAGAGGTATCCCCAGTACTGCTTTAGCAAGCATAAGGGATACGGGACGGCTCTGCACTATGAAAAGCTTGCGGAATTCGGTATATCCGATGTTCACCGCAGAACATTCTTGAAAAAGCTTTATGACGAAAAGTGAAATAGGAAAGCTCGGAGAGGAAAGCGTTTGCAATTACCTGATCGAGCGCGGATATAATATCGCTGCACGAAATTACCGCATCAAGGGCGGCGAGATAGACATAATCGCTGAAAACGGTGATTATATCGCATTTGTTGAGGTGAAATCCCGTAAACCTGACAGTATGGTCTCGGGATTTGAAGCTGTCAACAAGCGTAAACGCGGACTTATAATCAAAACTGCTGCTGATTATTGCTGTAAGCACCCGAATATACTGCAGCCGAGATTTGATGTCGCACAAGTCATCATTGACGGAGGCAAGGTGCTCGGCATTGATTATATTTTAAACGCCTATGATACAACAGGCTACAATTTCATATTTTGAAGGGTGATAATATGTTTTATAACAGCACAAGAAACAGTGATGTCAAGGTCAACAGTGCCGAAGCTATTACTCAGGGTATCTCAGCCGAGGGCGGACTTTTTGTTCCGGAAAGCATTCCTCAGCTGACACTTGATGAGATCAAGGCTATCGGTGACATGAAGTATGCTGACAGAGCTGCTTATGTGTTTTCAAAATATCTCACTGATTTTACCGATGCAGAGATACACTATTGTACAGATAATGCTTACAGTACCAAGAACTTTGAGACTGAGAGCATTGCTGAGATAGCTCATCTCTTTGACGGCACATATATGCTGGAGCTCTGGCACGGTCCTACCTGTGCATTTAAGGATATGGCTCTACAGATCCTGCCTTATTTTCTTACAACTTCTGCAAAGAAGATAAAGCTGGATAAGAAGATAGTTATTCTTGTTGCCACATCAGGTGACACAGGAAAGGCTGCACTTGAGGGCTTCAAGGACGTTGAGGGAACTTCGATCCTCGTTTTCTACCCCGAGGATGGCGTCAGCCCCATGCAGAAGCGTCAGATGAAGACTCAGGAGGGCTCAAATGTAGGTGTTTGTGCTATCAAGGGCAACTTTGACGACTGCCAGAACGGTGTAAAGGCTATATTCACAAATGACGATGTAAAGAAGACTCTTGACGATAACGGCATGATCTTTTCAAGCGCCAACTCCATCAACTGGGGACGTCTTGTTCCTCAGATCGTTTACTATGTGTCTGCATACGCTGAGCTTGTAAAGGACGGAGAGATCGCTCTCGGCGACAAGATCAACATTGTAGTTCCCACAGGTAACTTTGGTAATATCCTGGCTGCTTACTATGCAAAGCACATGGGTATCCCTGTAAACAAGCTTATCTGTGCTTCCAACATAAATAATGTCCTCACAGACTTCATAAACACAGGTATCTATGACAGGAACAGACAGTTCTATGCTACTGTATCTCCTTCAATGGATATTCTTATCTCAAGCAATCTTGAGAGACTTCTCTATCTGATGACTGACCGCAATGACGCTCTTATCAGAGAGTGGTTCGGTAAGCTTGCTTCTGAGGGAAGATATGAAGTAAATGATGATGTCAAGAAGAAGCTCAAGGAGGAGTTTGCTGCCGGCTTCTGTGATGATAATCAGACAAAGGCTACTATACACTCTGTCTATGAAACTTATTCCTATACCTGTGATACTCATACATCCGTTGCTGTAAAGGTTTACAAGGATTACAAGGAGACCTCAGGCGATACAACAAAGACTGTTATCGCTTCCACAGCAAGTCCTTACAAGTTCAGTGCGGCTGTTCTTGAGGCGCTTGAGGGCAAGGCTTCTGACATAGATGAGTATGACAAGGTCGACAAGATCGCTCAGCTCTCGAATATTCCTGTTCCTGCGGCTCTCGCTGACCTCAGAAACAAGCCCGAGCGCTTCAGCGACGTAATCGATAAAGCAGACCAGAAGGATTATGTGCTCAGGACACTGGGCATATAAAATATGAGCTTGTTCGTACTTGCCGATCTGCACCTGTGTAAAGGCAATCCTGAAAAGACCATGAGTATCTTCCCGGGGTGGCAGGATTACCAGGAGCGGATCGAGAAAAACTGGCTCGAACTTATAAAAGAAGATGACACAGTAGTACTTCCGGGAGATATATCATGGGGTATGTCTCTTGCGGAAGCAGCTCCCGATTTTCATTTTATCGAGGAGCTTCCCGGTGAGAAGATAATCATCAAGGGAAATCATGATTACTGGTGGACCACCATGCGCAAGATGGAGGAATTCCTGGCGGCTGAGGGGTGCAGCTCAATCAAGATACTGCATAATAACCACTATAAATATGAAAAATACGGTATCTGCGGCACAAGAGGCTGGGTCAATATGCCGGGAGAAACACAGGACGAAAAGGTTCTGAAGAGGGAAGTGCAGCGCCTTGAGACTTCCATAAAGTCAGCGCTTGCTGCGGAGCTTGAACCTATAGTTTTTCTGCATTATCCGCCCATCTTTGCTACAAATTTTAATTACGACATCCTTGAGATATTATATCGCTATAAGATAAAAGACTGTTATTACGGTCACATTCATGGACGCTCTGCGCATGATCTTTGCGTTAAAAACACCTATGATGACGTGAATTTTCATCTGATTGCAGGGGATTATTTACAGTTTATCCCTGAAAAAGTCTTGTGATTTGTGCATTATGCAGAAGTGTTGGAAATCAGTAGAAAAATTATCGGAAATGTGGTATAATATACCAAGTATGTTATATAAATATTGGAGGACGTATCAATATGAGTTTAAAATCATCAAACAAAACAGATGTGAATACTACAGAGTTAGTAATTTCGATCGATGCTGCTGCTTTTGAGGCAGCTGTTGAGAAGGAATACCAGCGTCAGAAGAAAAACATCCAGATCAAGGGCTTCAGAAAGGGCAAGGTTTCCAGAAAGCTTGCCGAGAGAGAGTTCGGTGAGGGTGCTTTCTACGAGGGCGCTATTAATTCTCTCCTTGGTCCCGAGCTCGATGCTGCTGTTCAGGAGACAGGACTTGTTCTTGTAGACAGACCTAACGTAGAAGTTACTTCTATCGACAAGGAAACAGGCGTTGAGCTCAAGGCTGTATGTGTTACAAAGCCTGAGATCGAGATTTCTGACTACAAGGGAATCAAGGCTCCCAAGGAAGTCAAGGAGATCACTGATGAGGACATCGAGAAGCAGATCGAGATCATCAGAAAGAAGAACGCTCGTATCGTTTCTGTAGATGACAGAGCTGCTCAGATGGACGATGAAGTTGTTATCGATTTTGAGGGCTTCTTCGGTGACGAGGCATTTGAAGGCGGCAAGGGCGAGGATCATCCCCTTCGTCTTGGCAGTGGTCAGTTCATTCCCGGTTTTGAGGATCAGATCGTTGGTCACAATGTTGGTGACGAGTTCGACGTAAATGTAACCTTCCCTGAGGACTATCAGATGACTGATTATGCAGGAAAGGAAGCTACATTCAAGTGCAAGCTCAAGTCCATCAGCTATGAGGAACTTCCTGAGATCAATGATGACCTTGTAAAGGATGCTACAGAGTTCGATACTGTTGCTGAGTACAAGGACGACATAAAGACAAAGCTCGAGGAAGCTGCTGTAAGCCAGGCTGACGCTGCTTTCGAGAATGCAGTGATGAATGCACTTATCGATAAGGTTGATTCACCTATTCCTAACTGTATGTATGAGCAGAGAATAGACGCTCTTATGAGATCATTCGAGCAGCAGCTCGCACAGCAGGGTATGGATCTCAAGCTGTACTTCCAGTACACAGGTATGGATATGGATTCCTTCAGAGAGACATACAGAGATAGAGCTGTAAGCGAAGTTAAGCTCAGACTTGCTCTTGAGAAGATCGCTGAGCTTGAGAACCTTGAGGCTACAGAGGAAGAGATCAACAACGGTCTCAGCGAGATCGCTGCTGCTAACAACATTGACGTTGATACAGTAAAGAGATTCATTCCTCTTGATGAATATACTACAGACCTGAAAGTTCAGAAGGCAGTAGAGCTTGTTAAGGAAAATGCTGTGGTAGATAACACTGCTGCCGAGGAAAAGGCTGAATAATAGCTTTTTCGACAAATTATTCATAGAAATATTGTTGTCCCGCAGCTTATTGTGGGACAACTGTTTTTAAAGAAAGGGCGATAAACTATGAGCGTACTGGTACCTTATGTCGTTGAACAGACAAGCAGAGGCGAAAGATCATACGACATTTATTCACGTCTTCTCAATGACAGAATTATTATGCTTTCAGATCAGGTAAATGATGCAACTGCAAGTGTTGTTGTTGCACAGCTTCTGTATCTTGAAAGCCAGGATTCCGAAAAGGATATCTCTTTATATATAAACAGCCCCGGCGGTTCGGTAACTGCTGGAATGGCTATATATGACACTATGAACTATATCAAATGCGATGTATCAACAATTTGTATCGGTATGGCTGCATCAATGGGTGCTTTTCTCCTTTCATCGGGAGCTAAGGGCAAGAGAATCGCTCTTCCCAACAGTGAGATAATGATCCATCAGCCTCTCATCGGCGGCGGACTTGGCGGTCAACAGACCGACATAATGATACACGCAAAGAACCTTGAGCGTACAAGAGATCGTCTCGAGGAGATCCTTGCAAATAACACAGGCAAGAGCATCGAGGAGATCCATGCAGCTTGTGAACGCGACAATTATATGACTGCTAACGAAGCACTTGAATACGGACTTATCGATAAGGTCATAACAAAAAGGTAGGGGTTATAAATGGCTGAAACGTTTAAATCGTGCAGCTTCTGCGGCAAGGGGGAAAACAGGGTTCGCAGTATGTTTTCTGCAGGTTCATCCAATATATGTGATGAGTGCGTTACTTACTGCTATGAAATGCTCTATGGACCCGGAGTAGCTAAAGCTCACAGAAAAGCAGCAAAATCAGAGGCAGAGAAGGATACCGCTGCTCTGACTCTTATGAAGCCTATGGAGATCAAGGCTTTCCTTGATGAATATGTCATAGGCCAGGACGATGCAAAGATCGCCCTTTCTGTAGCTGTATACAATCATTATAAGAGAATAATGAGCCAGGAAAATGAGAAGGATATTGAAGAGAGCGACGGAGTTGAACTTCAGAAGAGCAATGTTCTTCTGCTCGGACCTACCGGTGTCGGCAAGACTTTTCTTGCACAGACTCTTGCCAAGCTTCTTAACGTTCCGTTTGCTATCGCTGATGCTACAACAATTACCGAAGCAGGTTATGTCGGCGATGACGTTGAGAATGTTCTTCTCAGACTCATTCAGGCTGCGGATTTTGATATCAAGGCAGCCGAGAGAGGCATTATCTATATTGATGAGATCGACAAGATCGCAAGAAAGTCCGAGAATACTTCTCTTACCCGTGATGTAAGCGGTGAGGGTGTACAGCAGGCACTTCTTAAGATAAAAGAAGGTACTGTATCAAATGTTCCTCCTCAGGGCGGCAGAAAGCATCCCAACCAGGAAGTTATCCAGATAAATACAAAGAATATTCTGTTTATCTGCGGCGGAGCTTTCGACGGTCTGGAGAAGCAGATACAGAAGCGTATCGGAAAGGCACCTATCGGTTTTGGCGGCGAGATAAAGCCTCATAAGGAGGAAATGGACAATATCTTCAAAAAGGTCGTGCCGAAGGATCTTGTCAAGTTCGGTATGGTTCCCGAGTTTGTTGGCAGACTTCCTGTTATTTCTGTACTTGAAGAGCTTGACGAGGCTTCACTTGTAAGGATACTTACAGAGCCCAAGAACGCCCTCATCAAGCAGTATAAGAAGCTGTTCAGCTACGATGATATCGAGCTTGAGATAGAAGAAGATGCACTTATTGAGATAGCTAAAAAAGCTATTGCACAGAAAACAGGCGCTCGCGGACTTCGCTCTATACTGGAGTCTATTCTTGTTAACACTATGTTTACTGTTCCTTCTGACGGCAGTATTGCTAAGGTAACTGTTACAGCAGACTGTGTTCGCAATGGAGTTCAGCCTTTGCTCACTAACAGAAGAAACAAGCTTCTTAAAGCTGAATAAAAATTAAGGGACTGCATATGCAGTCCCTTTTCTCATTTTCAGCATCCGCAGCCACAATTGTTGTTTCCACAGTCACAGCCGTTGTTGCCGCAGCCTGAGAAAAGAATGATGACCAGAAGTACTAAGAGAATGATGCACCAGCAGTTATTTCCTCCGAAGCATGAATTACACATAATAGAACAACTCCTTGAATTGATGTATTTGAACCGCGTTTTCTGCGCTTCATAGTACATAGTATGCCATCTGAAAAAAAGTGTTACAGTTTATTTCAGATTATTGATTTCGACAGTTATCGCATGAAATTAATGGCATAATATTATAGAGAAAAGGAGGCGCTATATGTTCAATTACAGTAAATTCACAAAGAAATCAGTTGATATTATCGAGGGAGCTGTAGAGTATGCTTCTGAAATGGGGCACACATATGTCGGAAGCGAGCATATCCTTCTGTCAATTATGGGGGAGGATACTTCTGATGCGGCTGATATACTCAAAAAGAGCGGATTAACATTTGAAAGCTTAAGGAACGGTATAATAGAACTTGTAGGACAGGGGACTCCTTCAATTCTGAACAAACGATTTTTTACCACCGCTACTAAAAGAATACTTGAAGCAGCCTGTTCTGATACAGCAGAGGGAGAAGCAGTACAAGTCAGTTCTGAAATGATCCTTTCTGCAATAATAAAAGAAAACTCTTGTACAGCCTGCACGCTTATAAGAAAAACCGGCGGAGATATGGAGTATATATGTGACAGGCTCTGCATGATTTCAGGCACATCTTCAAATATGAAGATCAGGGAAGCAATTATGCCTAAACCATCAAACTGTCCCCATCTTTTCAGATATGGCAGAAATATGACCGATATAAGTGAGGTACGCAAAAAAGATCCGCTTATCGGAAGAGAAAAAGAGGTCAGCCGAATATTACAGATCCTTGCACGCCGAAACAAGAATAACCCATGTCTTATTGGTGAAGCAGGCGTAGGAAAAACTGCTGTTGTAGAAGGGGTTGCAGAGCTTTTTATGCGGAATGCTGTTCCGGACAGCCTGAAAAATAAGTATATTTTCAGTCTTGATCTAACGTCAATGCTTTCAGGAGCAAAATACAGAGGCGATTTTGAAGAAAGAGTAAAGGCATGCGTAGATGAAGCGGTCAGTGCGAGAAATATTATTCTGTTTATCGATGAGATACACAGTATCGTAGGAGCCGGAGCTGCTGAGGGAGCCATTGATGCCGCAAATATAATGAAGCCTCAGCTTGCAAGGGGAGAGCTTCAGATCATTGGAGCTACTACCTTTGATGAATACCGACGAACTATTGAGAAAGACCATGCACTTGAAAGACGTTTTCAGCCTGTAAATGTTGCTGAACCTGATATGGAAAGCTGCATAAGGATAATCAATGGATTAAAATGCAATTATGAGAAATATCATGGTGTAAGTATATCAGAAGAAATAGTGGCGCTTGCTGTAAAAATGTCTCAGCGATATATTACTGACAGATTTCTTCCTGATAAAGCTATCGATGTGCTTGATGAAGCCTGTGCGGCGGCAAGGATAAGGACAAGTCAGGATCCGATAGTTCGTGATACAGAATTTATATCTATGAACGGAAGGAAGCTTAGCGAGCTGAGAAACTCACTAATGATAACTAAGGCATCAGAGTTAACGGAGGAGGATATCCATTCTGTTATTTCACTGCGATCAGGTGTACCGGTAAACAGGCTTACAGAGGTCGAAGCAGAAAGGCTTTCAATGCTGTCTGAAAGGTTATCTGAACGAGTGATAGGTCACAAAAGAGTCATTGATAAAATAACAGAAGCCGTTTACAGGTCAAGATCAGGGATTCGGGATAGCTGCCGTCCTGCGGCTTCGTTCTTGTTTACAGGGGCTACAGGTGTAGGCAAGACGGAACTTGCCAAGGCTCTCGCGGATTGTGTTTTTGACGGGCAGGATAGTCTTATCAGGGTGGATATGTCGGAATATATGGAAAAACATTCTGTTTCAAAGCTTATAGGAGCTCCTCCAGGATATGCAGGCTATGACTGCAATAACAATAACCTGTGCGAAAAAGTCCGCAGACGACCTTATTCACTTGTCCTTTTTGACGAGATAGAGAAAGCTGACCGTGAAGTGTTGAATATACTTTTACAGATACTTGATGACGGAATAGTGACAGATTCTATGATGAGACAGATAAATTTTCGCAACTGTATAATTATAATGACTTCTAATGTCGGAGGAGATGAGATATTATCCGCATCATCTCTTGGATTTGGAAGCAAAGATACTCAGACTCGTGAAGAAGCAACAATGTCCTGTATCAGAAAAAGCTTCTCGCCCGAATTATTGAACAGGATAGATGAGATAATCATTTTTGGCGCACTTAAGCATGAAGAGCTTCTTGAAATAAGCAGAATGGAGCTTGAAAAACTAAAAAACCGCGCTAAATCGGTTGGTATTACCACAGAATTTACCGATAATGTTACAGAAGCTGTGATTGATGTGAAAGAAACTGATAGATATGGTGCAAGACCTATCAGGCGCAGAGTAGCAGAGCTTGTAGAGAGCAGACTTGCTCAAATGATGATCGCCTTGGAGGTAACCTCAGGTGACCGTGTCAGAATAGATTTTCAGAACGGGGAGCTGACTGTCACAAAGCTCATTACGGTATAAATAAAAAAAGGCAATACACTACTGTGCATTGCCTTTTTTAATTATTTAATGTCTTTTACTGCAAGAAGCGGAGGTGGAGTCTTATCTTTGTTTGCGTAAATCGTATTGAATGCTAAAGCTCTGCCTGTTACGTCAACATAGAGGTCATCAAGATCATCCGCATTAGCGATCATTGCGATCTTTACATGAGTTGACTCACCCTTGGGGATATTGATATGATTTTTGCCGGATTTGTTATCGGCTTCCAGAGAAAGGAAGTCCTCGGCGGCTATCTTATCACTGCTGAGTTGTACCTTATCATCAAGATGATAGAGAACACGCCAGTTTGCTTCCCATTCTGTACCGTTTATAAGATCAGGACCAATGAGATAATCGAAGAGGCCGTTTTCCATATCGTCGTATATATCATTCTCGCCGATGTTCTTATATGTCAGGTCAAGAACAATGACTTTTTTCTGAACCGATATAGTATCAGTGACTTCATCAACAGTATTTATGCCGTCGCCTAAAGTACCGTATTCATAAGTTTCGTATATTTTGCCGTCATCGCTGAGATAGCCGCTGTAATCAGCAGGGTTGCCGCAGGAATCCGTTGATATACCGTCGAAGTTATCCTGTACCCACGCATCATTGAGGGTTATCTCAACATTATTTTCGATAGTATCTGTAATGATATCAGTATCAGTGAACGTATCTCCGATATGCAGCGACTCAAAGGCTTCTACTTCGCCGGTATTGGAGTCACCGTCCTTACCGGCATTGCTGTCACCTGACTCAGATTCGGTCAGTTCATTCCATGTTGTCCAGCTAAGAGTATCCTCAAATTCCGCAGCGTCAACAAGCTTCATTCCCTGAATAATGCTGCTGAGATCTGAATCGGAGATGTCTCCTGTGGCGTCCATTCTTATAATAAAATTGGTACCTTTGAAGTGTATCCATATATTCTTTGATAATGTGCTTTCAGCTGAATCATCATCACCGATCTGTCGGCAGAAGATAAAGGCGTTCTTTTCTTCATCTGAAACATCAATAATATTTTCTATACGCCATATATCCTGTTCCATTGGACAGGATTCATAAACACGGAAATAGTAGGCTTCAAAAGCGCTTCCATTATCATTATCAAATCTGTGAAGTAAGTCGGGAGAAGATACATCGGCACTGAATCCTTCGGGCAGCCATGTGTACTGAACATTGTATTTTCTTGTTTCGTCAGTTTCAGAGTTCTTTGGAGTAAACCTGAGCGTATATTCATTTTCGCTTTCTGTTGTGTAGTATAATTGGTCATATATAGCTTCCGGGTCTTCGACTGAAAGATTCTCGGGAGCTATCTCAATGTTTTCAACTCCCTCGGTCTCCGTTGCAGGAGTGGAAGTCGGAAGTGCTTTTGAGAGGGCATATACTGATGCAGGAGCTGCTATAACTATTGCTGCAGCAGCTGCCACCATGCCTCTGTAACGTCTCTGTATATGATTTGTTGTCTTTTTCATGGTAATTCCTTTCTGTATCTCTGCTCTTCGCAGCTCATACAAGGCGGAGAAATCATGTTTTTCGTCCGATGAAAAAGCTTCATCTATTATATCGTTCCATTCCCCCGAGGTAGGAAGCCCCTTATTTTTCATCGCTAATTTCTCCTTTCAGGCGCTTTTTCGTACGTTCAAAACGCTTTCGTACATTTGATTCAGTGAGTGACAGCTTTTCGGCGACGTCCTTCCATGACATCTCTTTTACACATCGCATTATAACAATGCTCTTATCAGGTTCATCAAGCGAATGCAGCAATTCGTCGATCTTTCCGCTGTGTTCTGAATGCTGAGCAGGATCTGCTATCTGCATAGCTTCGTCTATTGCGACCTCCGAACAGAATCGTTTTTTGTTCCTTCGGTAGATATTGATGGAGGTACTCTTGATGACCTTGATTATATAGTTCTTTGTCCTGTCGCTGTTACAGTCGCCAAGCTTCTGGAGTTTCCCTATGAGCCTGAGAAAAGCCTCAGAGACAGCGTCCTCGGCAAGTCCCTGATCATGCAGAACAGCAAAGGCTATCCTGTACATTGGTTGCTCATATACTTCATACAGGGCACTCAGCTTTTCTGAGTTCTCCTGAGTCATTTTATCACCTCATTTGAAACGTTTCATAACATATAACACCCGAAAGGTTCGATTTGTGACAGAAAAAATAAAAAAAGTTCCTTTCGGGAGCATATTTATATTCCCGAAAGGTCAAAATCAGGTACGTATTCTTCGGAAGCGGAGCTTTTTTCCTGCGTAAAACCTTTTATCCCAAGCTCTGCTGCACGGTCGGTAACAGAATGATATTCCATTTTTGTTACCCTCCTTTTCAGTTCTTTGAATTCATCAGGTATAAAATCAAACGGGGTATACTGGTTCATAATGCTTACCAGTACCTCGTCAGGAGATGTATTTTCGGATATCCATTCTATGATCCTGATGGAATCATGTCTGTGAGAAGGGAGAACCATGTGACGGATTATGGTACCTTTAATCAATCCGCCTTCATCATTGTACCTGAGCTTTCCGACCTGTTTTTTCATTGCAAGTACAGCTTCTGAGGCAACATCAAAATAATTCGGGGCTTTTGAATATTTTGCTGAGATCTCAGACGAGTAATATTTCAGGTCGGGAAGATATATATCTATATAGCCGTCAAGAATGGCAATAGTCTCGTTAAGCTCATAGCCGCCGCAGTTATACACAACAGGAACGACCAGCCTGTGCTTTATCATATCCAGAGCTTTGATTATATTCTGCACAAAATGCGTGGGAGTAACAAGATCGATATTATCAGCTCCAATTTCCTGCAAACGCAGGAAGATATCTGCAAGCTGTCGGTCGGTAATTTCTTTACCGAAAAGCTCGTTGCTGATCTTATTGTTCTGGCAGAAGCAGCAGTGCAGATTGCATCCCGAGAAAAATACAGTACCTGCTCCGTTTTTATAGGAAATACATGGCTCCTCCCAATTATGCAGTGATGCCCTTGCGACAATTGCATTGTTGCCTGCTCCGCATAAACCTTTTGTTACATTTCTGTCCGTGCCGCATTTGCGGGGACATAGCATACATTTATTCATTAAATTCATCATCCATATAATCTCTGAAGTTAAAGTTTTCAGGAGTAGTGGTACTGTCAAGTACATCATGAACGTCAATACCATGCTCTATACAATACATTGCAGCTGCTGTAAGGAACAGGCTCTTTGAAAGCCTGTTCTTCTTGCAGTAATCAGTTATTATCCTGTCTTCATACATGCTTGCTCTGCAGGAAAGGCTTTTATAGTATATAACACTGTTTGAATAACGCGTCATTCTGTTGTTTTTAGGCTTTTTTCTATCCATTACATATTCCCCCCCTGATAGACTAATTTTAGCATTAGTGTCGAAAAATGTCAATGCCGGAAGCAAAAAACGCTTTCTATCATTGAATATCACAAAAAAATCACTTGCTTTTTTGTATATAATGATGTATAATTATAATTACATAAAAATTTAAGGAGTAATTAAATATGGCTAATATAGGTTTTATCGGCGCAGGAAATATGGGCTCGGCTATTATGAAGGGTATATCTTCCAGCAGCCTTGGCAATGAAACATCTCTTTTTGCATTTGATCCGAGTACAGATAAGGTACATGCTCTTGCAGACTATGGTGTATCAGCCTGTTCTTCTGAAAAGGAGATAATGGAAAAATGCAAGTATGTATTTCTTGCAGTAAAGCCCCAGATAATCGAAGGAGTACTGGAAGCAATATCAGCTTATACCACAAAGGATACGGTTATCATTTCGATCGCTGCCGGTATCGGTGACGAATTTATCGCTAAGAAGACTATCTCTGATGCTAAGGTCATTCTTGTAATGCCTAACACGCCTCTTCTGCTTGGAGAAGGTGCATCTGCTCTTTCCAGAAATGACAAGGTAACAGATGAAGAATTTGAGGTTGTTCTCAACATTTTTAGGATCTGCGGTAAGGCAGCTGTTATCCCCAAGGATAAGATGAAAGAGATAATCGCTATAAATGGAAGCAGTCCTGCATTTATCTATCTTTTTGCAAAGGGCTTTATCGACTATGCCGCTTCTGTTGGCATCGACAGAGCAGCTGCAGAGGAGCTTTTCACACAGAGCCTTATCGGTTCGGCAAAGATGATAACAGATTCAGGAAATACTATTGATGAACTTATAAAGATGGTATCATCTCCCGGAGGAACTACTCTTGCCGGTCTTGACAAGCTGTATGAAGGCAATCTCACAGATGTGGTAAAGAAGTGCTGCGAGAGCTGCACAAACAGAGCGTATGAGCTCTCTAAGTAAAGCATAAAAAATATTTTCAAGGCATATTATTTCATTGAAAGGAATGATATGCATGAAAAAATAAGTACGATATCTGAAAAGAGGACAAGCCTGACTGTATACATGATGATTATCGCTGCAGGGATAGGTATTGGAGCTTTTCTTGCGAAATATTCCTCACTGGCCGACAATCATTTTGTAAATCAGTTTTTTCTTGTATCTCAGAATGATACAGAAGTTGCTGCACTCATTGCCGGCACCTTCCTTATTTCTTCATTAGTAGTAACTGCAGCTTTTTTATTCGGAGCTTCCGCTGTTGGACAGCCCTTCGGCGTGCTGCTTCTTATCTACAGGGGGATCGGTATCGGTATTTCCTCATCTGCAATGTATCTATCCGCCGGAACTAAGGCGATACTGCCTGTTGCAGTTATTGTTATACCGGTAGCAATTGCTTTTTCAGCTGTTGCGGCTCTTGCTGTAAGGGAGAATGTACATAATTCATGTATGATCTTCTCATGCTGCTTCGGAAGAAGTATAAATGATGGTGCAAGGTTAAGTTTAAAGCTGATACTCATAAAGTATATTGTACTTGTAATATTATCATTAATCATCTCTTTGGCCGACGGAGGGCTTTGCTTTCTATATAACTCTGTGGGCGGAAAATAAACGGAGGAATTACAAATTGGGTCTTTTTTCCAAGAATTATGAAACCGCAGGAGTCGGTATCTCCAAATATGCTCCCAAGAAAAAGGGAATAGCACTGTTTTTTGACATTGTCGGCAGAAAATTCTGGAAGCTTATGCAGGTCAATCTTGTATATATGCTTTTCTTCCTGCCGCTGGTAATGATGCTTCCCGTAATGACCATTTTCAAGAATCATTATAGACTATCTGTAGCTTCTATGATAGTCATGATGCTTATTTTCATGGTCCTGATCGGTCCTGCAACAGCAGGAATGACAAAAGTCATAAGGCTTTTTGTTATAAACAAGCATTCCTTCATAATGCGAGATTTTTTTAAGGGCTTCAAGTCAAACTTTAAAAATGCCGCTATAGTCGGATTTCTTGATTGTCTTATAATACTGTCCGCTCTTGCAGCTCTTAATGTATATCCTGCACTTGCGATACAGACACAGTCAAAGCTGATGTATATACCTATGGTAATAACATTCAGTATTTTTCTTGTTATCATTATCACGAACCATTACATATTCCTGATGATGACAGCTACAAGTTTATCATTCAAAAATCTGCTGAAAAACTCATTTGCACTTGCATTTGTTGCACTCAAGCAGAATTTGCTGACATTTATCATAATTCTCGCTGCATTAGCAGTGATGATACTTCTGATGTTTTATTTATTCCCTGTATTCCTGCTGCTTGTACCCTTTTTCCCTGCGGCATTCATTTGCCTGGTGAACTGCTTTATAAGCTATCCTGTGATACAGAAATACGTCATCAATCCCTATTACACAAGCATTGGCGAGATAAATCCTGAGCTTGTTGATGACACTCCCACAGATGAGGAGCGTATCTTCGAGGATATGGGCGGTAAGGAAAAGCCAATCGAGAACAGAAAAAAAGGCAAAGGAAAAAGAATATCATAAAAAATGCGGCGCTTTTTTTGCGCCGTAAATTTTTTGTGATATTTTGTATAGCTGTTACGTTTTATATATGAAGTACTTCAACAGAAAGAAAGGAAGTGACAGAATGAAACCTGACAAAATGGCGGAAATATACGACAGAAATAAGAATACAGTTTTTCGCATGGCATTTTCTTATTGCAAGAACAAGGCAGACGCAGAAGATTTAATGCAGGATGTTTTTATCAAGCTATTTACCTGCGGAGTAGAGTTTGAAGACGAGAACAAAGAGCGAAGCTGGCTTCTGAAGGTCACTGTGAACAAGTGCAGGGATATGTTCCGCTCACTGAGATACAGGTATTTATTGACTTCGATACCCCTTGATGAAGCTTGTCTCACCTATGAGACTCCCGAAGAAAGCGAAGTCTATCACGCTGTAATGTCGCTTCCGACAAAATACAGGATCGTTATTCACTTATATTACTACGAGGGCTACTCCGTAAAGGAGATAAGCAGTATCACGGGGACAAATGAATCGGCTGTCCAGACTCAGCTATACCGTGCAAGAAAGAAGCTTAAAGACACCCTTGGAAAGGAGCTCCTATCATGAATATGAACGATTATAAAAAAGTAACTGACCGCTTGGAACCTGATGAGCGGTGCAGAAAAGAGGTACTTGATATGAGTAAACGTGAGAACAGAATAAAGCAGAATACAAACGACTTTGAGGAAAAGGTATCAGGCGTAGAAGTTCGCCGCGGAAACGGCGCTCTCAGATTTGTCGGTATCGCAGCTGCTTTCGCACTGATAGCAGGCGGTATAGGAACAACAGGTGTACTGCTCCATAAGAACAGCAGGAACGTCTCGCAGCTTACAGAGGCAGGCGAGGAGGAAACGGTTACCGAAGAGATTACCGAGGAGGTAACAGAAGAGCCTACTGAATCTGAGGCAGGTGAGGATTATGATTATGAAGCTATCGCCAGAGAGATCACAGACAGTTATCTCGAAAGAACCAATATTCTTGTATACGGCGATGTGGAGTATGACGCAAATGATACCATAACATTCTATACCTATGACAGTTCTGATGCCGAATGGTCAGAAAAATACGGCGGTGAGCGTACATTCTGCAAGGTGACCGACGAGCGCTTCGGCAGCTGTCAGGATATCTACGATTACTACAAAGAGCTAATTGCTAACACTATTGAATTTGGAGGTTATAGTGAGCCTTTAATAACAGCTTCTGATTATAAGGACGGTGTCACTTTAGATGGAGCCGGTGTAGTAAGCTATCTTGGCGGAGATGCAAGCGGATTTGAAAACGGCAGCAAGGTCGACCTATATATACCCGATCCCGAAGATGACAGCACGGTTGATTATACAGCTCATGGCATCAACGGTGGAGTCTATATTGATTATAATGGATCGCTCTACGTTACACCTCGTGCTGCACAGTATGATATAGGCGAGCATTATACTTCCGAGCCTGTGATAGTCGAAAACAGCGAGGACAGGATAGTAGTTTCACGCTATATCAATAATAATATGCGAAACGAACAATATGGCACACAGAAACTGTTTACTTTAGTGCTCCAAAATGGTGAATGGAAGATACAGAGCATAGGAACAGGAATGCAGCCCGAGTATCTGTCATCAATTGCTATCCAGTGCTACCTTGAGGACAGGGCAGAATATAATGATATAAATATCGACTGCGGTGACATTATGGCTCCTCTTGAGATGCTTGAATATGATGAAGAAAACAAAACTTCCCGGGTACACGCTGTTCTTCATGATATAAACGGTGTTGATGCAATAGATGTAACAGCAGATATTGATCTGGGTAGTTTCAAGGTAACATCAGCAGATATAACAAGACTCAATGAATATGATGGTACACTGAAGCGTCCAAGCGTTATCTGGGCTGAGGAACACCCCGACGGCAAAGAATAAAAAACTATCCCCTGAACATAAAAGTTCAGGGGATTTTTGAAACATTAATTGGGTTCCTGCATAGAATATAAGCAGGGGAGAGATCAGACATCAACTATATTGGTAACGACTCCCGCAGGAGAGATGTCAATGTGACCGAAGGAAGGCTTTTTTCCGTCACGTGGGATAGAAGCGCTTCCGGGATTCATTATGTAAAGTCCGTTTTCGTTGCTCTGATAGCGGACATGAGTATGCCCGAAAAGAACTATATCACAGCCGTTGGTGAGCGCAAGGTTTTTCAGTCTGTCCAGAGAGCCGCCTACACCGTAAAGGTGACCATGAGTGGCGAGTATCTTATGATCAAGGACAGGAAGAACAAAAACATCATTGCTGAGGCTATCAAAGTCGCAGTTGCCGGCAACGTGTATTATCTTTGGAGCAAGCTTCTGGTGAGACAGGATAAAATTGTCCAGCTCGCGCTCGCCGTCGCCAAGGTGTATTATCCAGTCGGCATCGGTATTTCGGAGAATTATACTTTCAAGATTGAAGTAATTACCATGTGTGTCTGATAAAACAACAATTCGCAAGAAGATCCCTCCCAGTGAAGATTATACCATATTATAACATATTTTAATTCAAAAAGCAATATAATATTGTATAAAATATAAAAAGGAGGCATA
>Ga0116174_10000434_pt1 | contig 41886 bp, 33 predicted proteins | sample AD_UKC087_MetaG_FD_89801 | JGI IMG/M metagenome (GOLD analysis project Ga0116174, IMG submission 89801) | Active sludge microbial communities of municipal wastewater-treating anaerobic digesters from USA - AD_UKC087_MetaG | ecosystem: Engineered > Bioreactor > Anaerobic > Digestate | place: USA...
ACCGGGCTTTTTCCCCGCATAATCAGTTGCATACCAGCCGGTCCCCTTAAGGGTGAAGGATGACAGGGACATCATTTTCTGAACTTTCCCCTTGCAGAATTTGCAGGTTTTCAGATCAGGCTCGGTAATCCCCTGAAACGCCTCGAATTGCTTTCCACACTTTTTACAACGATATTCATAGATAGGCATAGTAAAACCTCCTGAAATTAATTATATAAATCATTAATCGTGAATGCGTCATCAAAACAGTCCATAATGATTTCGAGATCATTTTGTTTTACCGGCTGCAGAGCACTTCTGGTCAGGCGGTGAACAATTTTTTCTTCCTGCTCTTTTTCTTTCTGTGGCGCGTCAAAATCAATAGTACCGGTACTAAAACGGATCACGTGGATTAACTCATGCACCGCAATATAAAGCATCAAAGGCTTTAACTTTACGAATGAATTAGCCCTGTCCACCGCGTCCAGGATGCTGTTGTCCTGCAGACAGATTCTGTAAAAATCAAAACCCTTCCGGCTTTCCGGCTTCAAATCGGAAGGCGCATCATAAGAATATTTGCAAAGATGCGCAAACGCACCGTCTTTTACTTCATGCTGCTCTAAAAACGCAAGTGTTTTTACATCATACCTGTTTTTGCGGAAATCATCCCCTCTCATGCGAAAATGGAGAGATACCAATCTTTCCGCATCATTAAATGCCCCAGATGCAACCGGCATCTGCGCTTGATCAAAACAACGAAGCATAATAACACCATAATTCCAAGAATCTTTGTACGCGGTAATATATTCATTTTGAGATGTGCTGTCAATATCCTGAATGACAACCTCACGAGATGCCCCATAAAGAAAAAACGTATTGTTTTCAGGCTGTTTACGACGTAAGGAATTTCTTGTCAAATGAAGTTGCCGATGCTATGAGATATTGATATTTTGTATATTAACGTCAAAGGAAATTAATCCGTGGCTGCTTTTGAGAACAACATGACCGAATCGACAAACGGACAACAAGTCTTACCTGTCCTTCGTCCTTTTACTTTCGTCGGCCGGACAATCATGGATTGGATCAACAGTATGGGAGCGGCTACTATTTTTCTGTGCCTGGCACTTCTTAGAACCCTTGGGCGCAAGCAGCTTTTTAAAACGGTCCAGCAGACTTATTTCATCGGGGCCAGGTCCATCACGATCATCATGCTGGTCAGTCTGTTCACCGGCATGGTTCTCGGGTTGCAGTCTTATCATGCCCTCCTTAAATTTGGCGCGGCAGGCGCGGTTGGCTCACTGGTCTCCCTCTCCCTGATTATGGAATTAGGTCCGGTACTGACAGCCATCATGATCACAGCGCGGGCGGGATCAGCAATCACAGCGGAAATCGGTGTCCAGCGCATCAGCGAGCAGATTGATGCCCTCAGCACCATGCGGATCAACCCCATCCGGTATCTGATCAGCCCTAAAATTTCAGCATCCATCATCAGTTTCCCGCTGCTGACGGCTGTTTTCGACCTGGTCGGAATTCTGGGTGGCTACGTTTCCGCCGTTGTGCTTCTGGGTTTGAATGGCGGCGTCTACCTTCACAGCATCAAAACCTATGTGGAAATGAGTGATATTATAAATGGATTCACAAAATCGATTGTTTTCGCGGTTATCGTTGCCACGGTATGCTGCTACCAGGGATATTTCGCGCACATGCGCAGAGACAGTCACGGCGCACAGGCGGTGGGTCTGGCGACCACTTCGGCGGTGGTGACTTCCTGTGTGCTGATTCTGGTTTCCGACTATGTCGTAACTTCACTCATGGTATAGAAAAGTTTAATGAATACACCTCTTATCGAATTCAGAAACGTAACCAAACGATTCGGCACGAAAACTGTGCTGGAAAACGTTAATTTGCAGATATATGAAGGGCAGATCACAACCATCATCGGCCTGTCGGGTTCGGGTAAAAGCGTCATGCTCAAACACATCATCGGGTTGATCCAGCCTGATGAGGGCACTATTTTTTTTCAGGGCAAACCGATTACCGAAATGAAAAAGTCGGAAATCAACGAGGCCTTTGGACAAATCAGCTATATGTTTCAAGGCAATGCTCTACTCGATTCCCTGACCGTTTACGACAATATCGCGCTTCCCCTGAGGGAAACAACCAATTTAAAAAAAACGGAAATTGATCGCAGGGTCATGGCAAGAGTCGAGCAAACGGAACTGACTGAGGCTATTCACAAATATCCGGCGGAACTTTCCGGGGGAATGCAAAAGCGCGCGGCTTTAGCCCGTGCATTGATCACGGACCCACAAATCGTTCTTTTTGATGAACCCACAACCGGCCAGGACCCCGTCCGGAAAAACGCAATCCTGAGTATGATTGCCCAGTATCAGAGAAAATTTAACTTTACCGCCGTACTCGTCAGCCATGAAATACCGGATGTGTATTTTATCTCGAACCGCATTCTGGCTCTTTATGACCGGCAGATTGTTTTTCAGGGAACACCGGAAGAACTGGAAAATTTTGAACACCCGTTCATGGACGAAGTGATCAGCAGCCTGGAAGCCCTGCAGAAAGAATTAACCGGTCTCTTCTCCAAACGGCAGTTCGTGATGCTGAATCATCTTCAGCTGAAAAGGAGAAAGGTTGGAGAATCTTATTGTGTTGTGGTATTCAGTCTCAACGAGCTGACTGCGATTTACACAAAAGTCGGACACGATGCCGCCCAGGAAGCGCTTCGAAACATGGGACTCTACATTGATAAGCATTTTGGCGATATTGGCGGCTTTTCCACGCGCCGCAGTTCAAACGAAATTATAACCATGCTTCCGTATTCAAATCTTGCCGAAACAGAAAGTATTATCGATGATTTTGTCTCGGATTTTCAAAGACAGGTGCTTCCTGCCATAGGAACAGGAGCCTGCAAAATGGCCGCGGGAGAATCGGTCGAATTCAATATTGTGGCCGGAATTGCCGAGGGGCAGTCAACAACTGATCTGGACTCGGTGATCGCTTTAGCAAAATCTCAACAAAAAGAAATCGGGCGTTTTAATTGCGCTGCAGGGGAGTGAACAAATGAAAAAATACACCATGGAAACAATCGTCGGCATCTTTGTTGTCTTTGGACTGCTCTGCGTCGGATATATGACCGTAAAGCTGGGCAAGGTCAATCTTTTCGGTGATAATTCCTACTCTCTGATGGCCAAGTTCACAACGGTTGCCGGGCTGAGAAAAGGAAGTCCTGTAAATATCCTTGGTATTGACGTCGGACGCGTGGAAAAAATCACGATGGATCAGGAAAACCTGCGCGCGGTTGTGGAAATGAGGATCAAAAACGATATTAAAATATACGATGACGCTATCGCCTCAATTAAAACAGAGGGTCTGATCGGGGACAAGTACCTCAGCATCGACCCGGGGGGAGGAGGGGACCTTCTCAAGCCCAACGGGGTGATCACAGACACACAGGCCGCGGTAGATGTCGAACAGCTCATCAGCAAATACGCATTCGGAGAATTGAAAAAGGTTTCTTCTAAAAATAAGGAAACGGAACAGGAAAAGGAAAAGAAATAGGCTACAGGAGGCTCAAACAATGATAAAAAAGATTACGATATTCAGTTTATTGATGATTCTCATATTATGTGTTCCGGTCTACGCCGGAGAGCCAATGTCCGCTGTAGAAGCTACTGTCAACAGAGTGTTTGACGTGCTGCGTGATCCCAAGCTGAAAGGCCCAAGTGCCAAGCAAGCAAAGGCGGATAAACTCCGCGTGATTTACAAGGACATGTTTGATGAAATGGAATTTTCAAGACGCACGCTCCAGCGCAACTGGGCCAAGTTTACCCCCGATCAGCGCAAGGAATTTGTTGATCTGTTTGAACAGGTTCTGGAAAAAGCTTATCTGGACAAAATTCTAGAATATACCAACGAAAAAGTTGTTTTCCACAAAGAAACGATGGCCTCAAATGACAAAGCGGAAGTCCAATCGAAGATTGTGACATCCTCAAAAGAAATCCCCATTTTTTACAGGATGATTCTCAAAGACGGCAAGTGGAAGGTTTATGATGTGGTGGTGGAAAATGTCAGCCTGGTTCAGAACTACCGAACCCAGTTTAATGACATTCTTGCCAGCGGCACGCCGGATAAACTTTTGGAAAGCCTGCGAAAAAAGGTGAACACACAGTAAGATTTTCTGCCGCTCTTTTTACGGATGGCGGCAACCGCTTTTCCAGACCGGCATGAAACAGGAAAGACGAAAGACAATACATTTCAGGATAAAATGACGGGCGCCCTTTCATGAGACACTGCATTTCACTTATGACACTGATCCTGTTAATTGCCGCTGGGCTCACTCCTGGTTACGGTCTTGCTTCCGACCCCCAACAGTCACTGGAAAATTCTTTGTCCGTTCAACAACCGACGCGGGCAAAAGCGAGAAGTGTTCCGGCACACAATACAGGAAAACCGGGCATCACCGATAAAGATCCATACTCCGATGAGCAGAATCTTGATTACGACGATGATCCGTTCGCAGAACCAAAAGTGACCATTGCCGATCCGCTGGAACCGTTCAACAGAATCTCATACCAGTTCAATGACAAGTTGTATTACTGGGCAGTCAAGCCGGTCGCAACCGTTTACAAATGGATTGTTCCCGAACCAGCACGGATCAGCGTAAAACAATTTTATTTCAACGCAAAATTCCCTATCCGTTTCATCAATTGCCTTTTACAGGCCGATTTCAGCGGTGCAGGCATTGAATTTGGCCGCTTCACGATCAATACCATCTGGGGCATCGGGGGACTTCTTGACCCTGCGGCAGGTGGAGAAATCAAACTGGCAAAGCAGGACACGGATTTCGGACAGACCCTGGGCATGTACGGGGTGGGACACGGTTTTTACATTCTCTGGCCTGTCCTCGGCCCTTCCAGCCCCCGCGACAGCGTGGATATCGCCGGTGAATATTTACTGGATCCGCTTTCCTATTTCGGGCCCTGGTACACCGGCATCGGCATCCGGCCTTTCAAAATCATCAATAACGCGTCGCTGGTCATCGGCGAATATGAATCCCTTCAGGAAGCTGCGCTTGATCCCTATGTGGCCATTCGTGATGCCTATGCCCAGTATCGCGCGAAAGCAATCAAGGCACGCAAGGCAAGGTCCCTGATTTTTAAAGACGTCGGCGCGGACGATTCCCCGGCCGGTCCGAGTGTAAAAAAATAAATGCAACGAAAAGGGAGAATCGTTACGAAAATATTTAGATTGTTCATCATACCGGTATTTTTGATCCTGTCCATGGCCCCGTCTGCCGTGGGTGGAATGTTCGGTCCGCCGCAAACGGTTTCCAGGGAATCCGGTGGCCTGAATACAACCATCGGCTACTGGTATTATGAAGATACTTACAAGAATGACACAAGCCATCCGATCCGGCAGCATCATGTTTACTCGCAGGTTTCCTACGGATCAAAGAATATCTGGGAAATATACGGGCGCATTGGAGTGTCGGATCTGAAGATTTTTGACGCTTCAAAATCCACCCATATCTATACCACGACGATAAAAGATCACTTTGAAGAAAACTGGAAATTTGTCGGGACCCTGGGAGCAAAAGGCTTTGTCGCTTTCAACAGCATCTTCGGGATCGGTGCCTTTGTTCAGGCAAGCTACAACTTCAGCAACTATACCGACAACCTCGTCGGAATTTATCATTCGACGCCTTTTACGGACGATTTGAAAGTCAAGAATCTCTGGAATGTCAACTTCGGCATCGGTGCACAGGCAACAGTCCCCTATGGCATAAAATTGTATGCCGGCCCCTTCATCTATTATGCCGAGGCTGACGCACAGCTTGCCTGTGGCATTCCGGGAATTCAATCGGGAGATCAAAGGATCGCCTGGAAGAACAAATCAATCATCGGCGGATATTTCGGGGTAGACATACCGCTGGCCAAAGGATTTCGTCTGAACATCGAAGGGCAATACACAGACCGTTTTTCTATCGGATCGGCAATCACATACACCTACTAAAATATAAGGATATAAAAATATGCGCCCCCCAAAAAAAACCAGCCTCTTATCTAAATTGAAAATCGGTGTTTTATACGGAGGCCGTTCAGGAGAACATGATGTCTCGCTTTGTTCCGCGGCATCCGTTGTCGCGGCACTGGACAAATCAAAGTACGATATCATCGCCATCGGGATTGACCGCGACGGGCGTTGGTACGTTCAGGATCAACCGGAAATTATAAATGATCAAGCATTCGGGAAAGTCCTGTCTTTGAAAAAACGGGGATGTTGGCTGGTCAATCATTTCGAACAGCAAGGTAAACTGCATATTTACAATCTCGAAAAGAAGGGTGAAAAAGTTGCGGTTGATCTGGTCTTTCCCGTTCTGCACGGCACATATGGCGAAGATGGAACTTTGCAAGGGCTGCTGGAGCTGGCTATGGTGCCCTATGTGGGGGTGGATGTGGCCGGTTCCGCCGTCGGCATGGACAAGGACATCGCCAAGCGGCTGCTGAAGGAAGCCGGTATCCCGGTGGTCCCGTGGATCACGATCAGCAGGCATGAGTGGCGGGAAGCACCTGAAAAAATCCTGCGCAGAGCAGTAAAAAAACTTAGTCTGCCGGTTTTTGTCAAGCCCTTGTGCACCGGTTCTTCTGTCGGAATCAAAAAGGTGAAAGTGAAAAAAGACCTGGCACAGGCGATTGATTTCGCCTTTCAGTACGACACAAGGATCATGATTGAAACAGGCATTGACTGCCGCGAAATTGAGTGCGCCGTACTTGGCAATGAAAAACCGGAAGCATCCATAACGGGTGAAATCCTGCCCCTGCATGAATTTTATTCCTATGAAGCCAAATATCTTGATCCCGACGGTGCGAAGATGAATATTCCGGCAAAGATTCCCACCAGACTCTCAGCGGAGATCCGCAAATCCGCTGTCATGGGCTTCAAAGCGCTTAATTGCAATTCTATGGCACGCGTTGATTTTTTTCTGGAGAAAAAGACAAACCGTTTTTATTTAAACGAGATCAACACCCTGCCCGGTTTTACCAGCATCAGCATGTACCCCAAGCTATGGGCGGCCACCGGCCTGGAATACCACAGGCTTCTCGATCGCCTAGTTGAACTGGCCCTTCAACGCCACCGGGAAAAATCGTTTATAAAAACGGATTAGGCTAGAGTTCCATTAAGGTTTCACGTTTCATATCATTGTCCGATCATCGGCCACGGCCTGGCTTCCTCCAGCTCAAAGGCAAGTTCGAGGAGTTCCCTTTCACGGCCGAAGGCGGCACCAAACTGGACCCCCAGGGGAAGGCCGTTATTGCTGAATCCCAGCGGAAGCGATATGGCCGGGGCGCCGCTGACATTCTGCAGCGGAGTAAAAGCAACATAATTCCTGATCCGTTCAAAAGCTTCATCAAAGGGAACCTCCGGTCCCAAATAACCAACTTTTGGAACGGGGTGGGCCAGCGACGGATTGATCAGTATATCGCAGGTGCTGAAGATATCATTATACAGGGTGGCAAATCTGCGTAACCTTTTTATCACGCCCGGTGCTTTAAATGATTTTTTCAAAAACAGGCGGCTGAGATTGATCGTCCAGTCTTCCAGCCTGCTTCGATCGAAGCCCCGGCTGATGATTAACCTCCCATAAAATCTGAAGGAAAAGGCCAGCATCCCCCAGTAGATGATAAAGTCGTCTGCCATCTGCGCATCACAGGGACAGGGGATTTCCCTCACCGTATGGCCGAGTTCTTCGCAGAGATCTCCGGTGCGGTATACCAGATCGGCTGACTCGGAGTGTGCAGGCGTAGCGTAAGGTAAATCTGTGAAAAGAGCGATGCGCAGGCGTTTCTTCCCCGGGTGCTTTACGTCTCCGATTTCAGGCATTCGGGGAGCACGGCGATATTTCTCCGCCCCATGATAAAAGGTGGCCGTATCCCGAACCGTCCGTGTTAAAATACCCTCGTAAACGATGTCGACCGGCATGAGCCGCGATCCTTCTACACGTTCAAGCCTCCCCCGTGAAGGCTTGAGACCAACCAGTCCACAGCACGACGCCGGAATGCGAATAGAGCCACCGCCATCATTGCCATGTGCGAGGGGAACGACACCGGAAGCCACGAGCGCCGCCGACCCGCCCGAAGATCCACCGGTAGAATAATCCGTATGCCAAGGGTTACGAGTTGTGCCGAAAGCAAGAGATTCCGTTGTTGCCGTTAAGCCGAATTCCGGCAAAGCGGTTTTTCCTAAACAGACAAGGCCTGTCGAAAAAAACTGTTTCACAAATCTGCTCGATTTTCCGGCGGGTTTATTTGGCACAGCCCTGGTGCCCCATAGCGTCGGAGCACCCTGCACATCTTCATTGTCTTTGATAAAAGAAGGTACTCCCGCAAAAGAGCCGGTGACAGGATCTTTAACCTGCGCGCGGGCGGTGTCAAAGGTCTCTGTGACAATGGCGTTGAGTGCCGGATTAACCGACTTCGCGCGCGCTATTGCGGCGTCAACCGCTTCAGCGGCGCTGATTTCTCCCGAAGATATTCTTTCCGCGATTCCGACGCCATCGAGAGTTCCCAAGGCGTCACTGCAAAAGGCGCTTACCCGTTTATTTTGTTCATTCATAAGATTGACAAAGACATCCTTTTTGTTGGCAAATTATAGAAAGCACGATCCTGTATCTCAAGATAAGTCTATGGCGTCACAATGGCAAACGTGCCTGTTGCTCTGTCGATCAGCGCGAAGAAGCGGACCAGATCTATTCTGCTGCCGTCAATTTTCAGTTTGCTGTTCATCAGTGTGTCCTTCACGCCGGCAGTACCGGTTATCATTTTAATAAAAAGATTCCTGGTCAGTGTAACGGTTGCATTGACATTGGCTGCGGGAGCTGCTTTTCTGTGATGCAACACCGCATTTTCTATCCAGAGCACATAAGATTCCCCCGTATCGGAAAAGACAAGATTGATGGAGAGATCTTTCCCCTCCGCAGACGGACCATCGAGGCTTGCCGCCATGGCATCAAGGAAATGCTCTGTCGGTGTCTGCATGAGCATGTCGATGACAGAGCTTCTATCAATGCCCTTTTTCGGGGGACCCTTCCGCAATTCGAAGGCCGCTGTCAGATAGCTGTTTCGCCAGGTGGCTGCTTCGGCCATGTAGCCCATCTGCTCATAGGTGCAGGCCAGCAGTTCGATGGCTTTTTCGTTTCCAGGCTCAGCAAATACAACATGGTTCAACAGTTCGGCGCTCCAGCGATAATCTCCCTTGTCGAATGCGTCCTGCGCGGCTTCAATCATCCTGCCTGCGCCACCGGCAAGATCGAGGTATCGCCTGGCCGACTCTTCAGGCGGCAGCGGGTTCAAATTTGCCGGATTTCCGTCGTAGAAGCCCATATAGAATTGATAGACCGCCTTGACGTTGTGTCGCAGGTCGCCATAATAGCCGCGGCTGGAAACATAGTTTTCAAGAGAGTCGGGCAGTTTGATCCTGTCGGCAATTTCGCGCGCCGTATAGCCGGCATTGATGAGACGCACTGTCTGGTCATGCGTGTATTTGTAAACGTCGCGATGCATGGTGATGAACCTGGCAATGTGCGTCCGGCCCCAGATCGGGTGGTGGTGTGTGTTGAAACAGACTTCGGCATCGCCGGCATGCTCCAACGCCTGTTGCAGATAGCCCGCCCAGCGTAAAGCATCGCGCACCTTTGCACCCCGCACCGGCAGGAGGTTGTGCATGGTATGACTCAGAATTTCAGCCCCGCAATAAGCTTTCTTATCAGGAAGAAGAAAGGTCAGCTCTGCGGGAGCTTCAGCCCCCGGCACATTATAGAAGACGAAGCGTATGCCGTCAACGACCATAGCCTCCCGGGACTGCCTGATGACGATATTGGGAGCCAGAATGCCACAAGTGCCCGACGCAACGGCCTTGCCTAATCCCGTGTCAACCATTCCTTTGGCGGAGCGCTTGAGAGCCATACCAAACTGATAGCCCGCCCGTCGCGCCATGGCGGTCCCGACTAAAATATTTTCACTGACAGCCTCTTCCATAAATCCCTCAGGCGCGATGACCTGAATTTTACGCCGGGACACCTCCCCGGGAGAGATCACTCCCAAAGCACCGCCGAAATGGTCGATATGACTGTGTGTGAAAATCACCGCGGAGACTGGTTTGTATCCCAGATGCATCCTTGCGAAGCGGATGGCTGCTTCTGCACTTTCCCGGCAGGTCAATGCATCTATGACAATCCAACCGGTCTTTCCTTCAATCAAGGTCATGTTGGCAATATCAAAACCACGCAGTTGATAGATGCCTTCCGACACCTTAAACAAACCGATTTGGGCATTGAGAAGGGCATGTCTCCAGAGACTCGGGTTGACTGTCCCGGGCGCCTTGCCTTCCACAAACATAAATGCGTCGAAATCGATCAGCACCACTCCTTCCGAATTGGTGATCTTTCCATGCGGCCTGGCAATCAGCCCCCGTTTAGCATCATCGTAATCTTTCGGGTTGTCGAGTTTCTTTAAGTGAGAGAAATTCTCATTTGCCATCAGCGTTGCAGTTGTTGCATCGCCCGCAACACCGCCGATTCCGGAATGTTTAACGACGCAGCCGGCAATCATTCCCGGAAGTGCCAGACAAAGAAAAATAGCGTAAAAGGTTTTCATAAAAAAACGCTCTCTTTATAAATCATTATTCGGGAAATCCCGCATGTGCTTGTGATACGATTTTTATGAACGGTTGCTGCCTACCGGCTACAAACGATTTCATCCCTTTTAATTAATCACACTAAAAATAAAATCCCCGAACTCTTGATGAGAAACGGGGATTTAATCATTTCTTTCTATGATGATTCTTGTAAACGGATTCGGACGAATGCTTCAATCATTCACCTTTTTTCATTTAATTGATTAAATTTTTATCTTAATAAGTTGCGGAGTCAAGTGAATATTTTTTGATTGAAGATCTTCACTACCTGAACCTTTTTCCCTAATCGTTTCAAGGTTCATTGCATAATTCATCCTGGGCAAGCGTCAGGCCTCCATTCCCCCCGAAAATCTCTTCATACTCTCTTTTCGTTTTCACTAACCTGCTCCTGGCCAACTGCAGGCTATCTTCCCATTCCCTGATCATCTTCCTGTATTTTTCGGTTTTGTCCCTGTCTTCCTGTGACTGGTCAGCTGAACAGGAATACCTCTTTTCCATCTCCTGGTAACACTCAATGAGTTTTTCACTAAAACGGACATTTTCTTCCTGATCTCTGATTAAAGCCTTATGGAAATCCTTTTTGTCTGTGCGGTTGACATATAACATGGTGACCCTCCTTGAAATTTAGTTGCCCCTCTTCCACTAAATGCTCTTTTTGGCGATCTAAAAATCAAATTTGAAAATCCGATCCTTATGTTATCTACACAAGTTTCTATGCACAAACTGTGCTCCAAGTTGCTTAAATAATTAAGACAATGCATTACAATTCAAACTATGTCTTTATAAGTAAGGGTTTACAAAAATTAAAAATATCTTTTATTCGATGATATCGTGTATACAAACCCGAAAACAAAATAAAGAACTGTCAAGAGACCCGACACTTTCAGACAAATCAAACACATGTTTTTTGAAAAAAACCACTTAACTGCATGTATATAGATATTATTTTTAATTGTCTGGACTTGAAAAGAAATACGACACTGGTAACGATGAATTGATCTTGAGGATAATCAGTGTAAGACAAATCTGATATTCAATCTGTCAGCGGATCTTTGGAATAATGATCGGGGTTCTTTCTTTATATTCATGGTATTCCTGTCCAAAACGCTTCTCCAGTTCCGGTTCCTCAATATACTTGAATTCCAGGATGCTCATCAAAACAAACAGCGGCGTCATGACAAAAGTGAGCGTTATTGAACCGGACAAAATACCGATCCCGGCCAATACCATAAAAAGACCGGTCATCATCGGATTGCGTGAATAAGCGTAGGGTCCGTCAGTCACCAATTTTGGCGGCGGGTTCACGGGTACGGGAGTCCCTTTCGTTTTCAGGAATTTCACCGCACACCATAACCACAATAAGGAACCCAAAATCAAAAAGGGCGCCGAAACGGCAATGCTCAAAGGCTTTGAAATGAATTCAGGCAATCTCCAGAAATGATCGAGGCGGAAGGAAATCAAGATCAGAAACAGTACAATGCAGAAAAAAATAAAGCCAAACAGTGGAGTAAGGATGATTCGAATTCTTTTAGTACCTGTTGCCGCCTTATAGACAAGATTGATGATCCATTCAAAAAGCTCTTTCATACGCAGCCATCTCTTTCACATTTCATTTATATTCATTGCAAAAAGCGGCATCATGCCCGCTCGCTTCGCGATCCCGACTTTTTATTCAGGTGTTTCCCCATGGCCATAAAAAGATCCATGCATTCGGAAATAATGTCATCCAGCGGGGTTACAAAACCATTGAGAACCCATTCATGAGCAATCATGATGATCGATCCCGCCAGACCGGTCGGAATAATGCTCCTGCTGAGCTTTTCTTCATGGATCCTGGGAAATACCTTGTATAAGAAAAGTCTGACCAGGTCGGCCAGCAGACGCATGGCGTTCTGGTATTCCCTGTCTATATTTTTACTGACCCCCAGAATTTCAAAAAGCTGGATCTGCGCCCGTCGGGGATCCTGATAAAAACGCTGATAAAACATTCGTAACACCCGTGCAGCTGCATCCACGGGGGTACCCTCGTTATCTTCCAGGGCTGCCATGGCATCGCGCTGACCCTCGTCGATCAGCTCCCTGTATACGACGCGCAGCAGATCCTCCTTATGTCGAAACGATTCATAAAAATACCGTTCCGTCAGACCCGCAATACCACAGATCATTTTGATGTTTGTCTTCGCGTAGCCCTTCGTTCCGAAAGCTTCAAGGCCCGCTTCGATCAGCTTTTTCCGTCGTTCGGCCTGTCTCAGGTTCGCTTTGATACCCCCGTATACCCGGCTCCTTGTTTTTTTCGTTTTCATGGACATAATTCTGACAATATCTCTTGTCAAAGTCAAGGAGATCTGATACGAAACTGACAATCTTTAATGTCAGATTTTTTGTTCAGGCAAGGGATATCCCATGGGGAACAGAAAAGACATTCATTTCATATCAGAAGGATTAAAATGCCGGGGCTGGTTTTTCAAAGCCCCCGGCAAGGCCAATGCGCCATGCGTTGTTCTTGCCCATGGCTTCTGCGGAGTCAAGGAACTGCGCCTTGACGCGTATGCCGAAGCCTTTGCCGAGGCCGGATACCACGCCCTGGTTTTTGACTACCGGCATTTTGGCGACAGCGAAGGCGATCCCCGGCAGATCCTCGACATCAAAAAACAGCATCAGGACTGGCGCGCCGCGATCCGGTTTGCCAAAGGATTACCGGCTGTGGATTCGCACCGGATGGTTCTCTGGGGCACATCGTTCAGCGGAGGCCATGTTCTTGAAATAGCCGCGAAGGATCAGGACCCCGACATCACCGCAGTCATCTCACAGGCACCGCACATCAGCGGTTTCGCCACAGCGGCGGCAAGCGGTCCCGCACAGAGCATCCGGCTGGGAACAGCCGCCCTGCTTGATCTGGCAAACAGGATAATGGGCCGCAAACCCTGCTATGTCCCTGCATTTGGTTTTCCCGGGGACCTGGCCGCCATGACCGCCCCCGGCGTGGTGGAAGGGGTGAAGAAGCTTTATCCACCGGGATTCGAAGCAGACGAAAGGGTTGCGGCAAGGATTTTCCTGTCTGTGGGTCTTTATTCACCCGGGCGACTGGCAAAACTTTTGAACATCCCCTGGCTGGTACAAGTTGCCGCCAATGATCTCACAACCCCCGTGAAGCCGGCAGTAAAGGCAGCGAAGAACGCACCGAAAGGCGAACTCCTGGTTTATCCCTGCGGACATTTCGATGTGTATGTTCCACCGCTTTTTCAGCAAACTGTCGGAGATCAGATCCGGTTTCTGAAAAAACATATGAACGGAGCGTCTCATCGGGTGTTGTAACCAGATACCAGCGGGAATCAACCATTTCGCAGCAAGCTACGGGGGATCACTGCCCGTCCAGCGTGAACGGGATAAAAATAGGAGGTTTTCATGTTAAGCAGGTCAGAAGTCGCATCCGTGCTGTCTGGTTTCCCAAAATTTGAGGATTCCTGTATCGGTCTGCCCTATGGCCCCCGCATGCCCGGGCACATGGTAAAGGAAACCCGAAAGGCCATTGCCATTGCCCGCAAATTCAATGAAAAAGTGGCAAGGCCACTCGCCCTGAAACTGGATCGTCGCACGCATGAAGACCCTGATTTCCTCCCCTGGGATCTGATTGACGAGGCAAACCGGTGGGGCTTCTATACCATGTGGATTCCGAAAATTTTCGGTGGACAGGGATACAATATGCCTTCGAGTTCCTTTTTCCTGGAAGAGGTTGCCTCGGCCTGTGCCGGTATTGCAAACGTCATCGGTGTGCATTACCTGGCTGTGGCCGGCCTTGTCGCATCGGGCAACGCCAGAATCTCCAAAAGGGTTCTGCGGGAGGTGATTGACGGCGAGAAGTCGGGAAAACCCTGTTTGCTGGCGCTGGCCACCACGGAGCCGGGGGCCGGAACGGATGTCGAAGAAGTCGAACTCCTGGACAAGGGACGCGTAACCTGCACCGCCAGGCGTGTCGAAGGCGGTTACATCGTCAATGGGACCAAGGTATTCATTTCGATGGGGCACGTTTCCACATGGACAGTTCTTTCCGCGTATGAAGATGTCCGGCGGCCCTCCGAAACAAACATCGGCTTCGCCGTCAAAACCGGCGCCAAGGGGTTTTCCTTCGGCGGGCATGAAAACAAAATGGGGCAACGGGCCTGCCCGGCAAGCGTTCTTATCTTCGAGGACTGTTTCATCCCTGACGACCAGGTGATCATGAGCGCGGCTCTCGTGAAGAAATATTCCGGTCAGCCCAACAGAGATGTTTCTCAACGCTATATTGATTATGTGGTCTCCGCCACACGTCCGGGCGTCTGCGCCTTCGGTACAGGCGTCGCGCGCGGCGCATTTGAAACAGCCCTGCAATATGCAGCCAGCACCGAAGTGAACGGCAGCCTGCTGATCAATCAGGAATGGGCACAATGCCTGCTTGCCGAAATGTATAAAAACGTTCTTCTGGGAAGGCTCGCCTACACGGAGGCGAACAATGCCAACAGCCTGCGGGGCCTGTACCGTATCCTCCAGATAAAACCCGTCTATCAATACCTCCGTTTCATGCCCCGTATCTGGTTTGACAAGGTCATTTCTCCCTTCCTTGATTTGGGACTGACATCCAGAGTCATGGGCAAACTCTATTTCGATCACGCAAAACCGGCAGATCAGCGCTGCTGTTCGGGTTGGGCTTCCGTTGCGAAATACGCGGGAACGGACCTTGGCGTTAAAAACTGCCAGATGGCCATCGAACTGATGGGACACAGAGGGTTGCGGCAGGATGCGGGTGCGGAAAAACTGCTGCGCGACATCAAGCTTCTGCAGATTTATGAGGGAACCAACCAGCTCAATCGCCTCAACGCATTTAAGTGCCTGATCGCCCCTGCGGTGCCGCAGGTAAAAGTATTTGAAGAATAAGGAGACGCTATGTCTATTTTGAATTCAGACGACCTGAAACCCTTTGCAGATCTGGCGCGTTCTTTTGCCGCCAGGGAGCTGGCCGGAAAGGTTGCCGAACACGACCGCTATCCTTTCGGCCGGTTTTATGAGGAGGTTTTGGCAAAACTTCATGACGTTGGATTTCTGAACGCTGTGCTCCCCATAGAACTGGGCGGAACGGACTTCGGCATCGAGGCCCTTTGTGCAATCCTCGAGAATATCAGCGAGGTCGATGCATCCCCCGCCGGAATCATTTATACACAGGCACTCTCCCAGAAAATTCTGATGGCTGCGGGAGCGGGGAAACTGGCCGCAAGCTTGTCTAAGGCAGGTACTGCCATGAAAACAATCCTGATTGCCTTCCCCGTTTATATTGATCCCGCTTCAACGGATACGCTTCCCACAGCGCAAATTACCGGTGGCGGTTATACCCTTGCAGGAAGAATTGAACTTCTGGTTCCGGGCAATCTTACTCCCCATGCCGTCATTCCCGCACGTACGGGCCGCGGACCGGACTACAGCTTTTTTCTGGTGGATCTTGACGGAAAGGGTGTGGAAATAAGCGACCCGGTCTTTTCGCTGGGTCTTCATGCCTGTCCGGCGGTGGATGTCACTTTTGGGGGCGCCGGAGCGCAACTGGTCGGCGAGGAAAATGCTGGAGCGGCTTACTTTGCACAAGTCCTGCCCCAGATGAGTGCCGTCGCAACGGCGATCATCTCAGGAATTTTGCGCGGCACTTATTGCGAAGCACTGGCCTATGCCCAAAAACGCGAGCAGGGTGGAAGACCGATTGTCCAGTGGAGCGAAGTCACCATGATGCTCGCCAATCTGTCCATCAAGGCCGATGTTGCCGCCATGTGTGTTTGCCAGTCATGCCGGGAGCTGAGGCAAAAACAAAATGGATACGAGTCGCGCATTTCCGCAGCCACATTACATATCGCAGAACTGGCCTGTGAAGCAACAACCGACGGCATTCAAATTCTCGGCGGGTACGGCTACATGAAGGACTACGGCCAGGAGAAACGCTATCGGGACGCGCGCATGGTGCAGGCGCTTCTCGGTTCGGTTCCCATGAAGAAACTTGCCAGAATCCGGTGCATTCCGGAGGTCGGCACAAACACAGCCTGATCTTTTCATGGCTGTAAAACGTATATGCAACCAGGGAAAGAGCAGAAATGAAGATTCTCAAAAACAAGACTGCAGCCATTACCGGCGCGGCCTCGGGTATTGGCAGGATGCTTGCCGTCAACCTGGCAAAAGAAGGATGCGGCCTGGCACTTTCTGACATCAATGCCCCGGCCCTGCAGGAAACCGCAAAACTCATCGGCAACCGTGTGAAAGTAACGACCTATGTTGTGGATGTCTCGCGGCGTGAACAGGTCTTCCGGTATGCCGATGAGGCGGCCGAAAGCCACGGCGGTGTGGACCTTATCATCAACAATGCCGGTGTATCTGTCGGCGATTTTCTTGAAACCATTCCCCTCGAAGACTTTGAATGGCTCATGGGCATCGATTTCTGGGGAGTCGTATATGGCACCATGGCCTTTCTTCCCCACTTGAAAAAGCGTCCGGAAGGGCACATCGTAAACATATCCAGCATCAACGGTATCCTGCCGAACCCCAATAACGGCCCCTACTGCTGTGCCAAATTTGCAGTCAAGGGTTACACAGAAACGCTCGCCCAGGAAATGCACGGCACAAACATTCATGTCAGCTGCGTCCATCCCGGCGGCATCAAAACCAACATCGCCCGCAATGCACGGGTGAACCGGGCCATGTTTGGACTGACCCAGGAAAAAGCCGCCAGTCTCTACGAAGAAAAACTCTTCAAGACGACAGCTGACGATGCGGCAAAGATCATCATTGCCGGCATCAGGCGCAACAGAAGGCGAATTTTAATTGGCACGGATGCAAAGATCCTGGACTGGTTGACACGATTTTTCCCGTGCACCTCCGTGACGCTGAGCACCGTGTTCAGCAGAAAGATCGCACAGGAATATGCAGACAAATAACCGGTCGGGATATTGTAAAAGCCCGGTAAACATTCACAGGAAAGGAGGTTTTATGAACAGAGGTGATTTTTTCAAAGGGGTTGTTCAGTGGGACATCATGACACCGGACATGTCTCTTCAGGGCAAGCTGCCGGTATTCTACTATGATAACACATCCATGACAGCGATCTACACCGCCGCCACCGACAGGGTACGAAAGCTTCTTCCCCTCCCGGATATGCACCCCGTGGAAGCCATGGTCGGAAGGGCCCTGGTTGCCTTTACCGCTTTTGAATACCGCAAAACCGATATTGATCCCTACAACGAATTTTCTATCTCGTTTCCCATCACCTTCCGGAAAAAGGGCATTCCAGGCATCACCGTTCTGGGAATGATGGCCCGCAGATACTTCACGGCATATGTCTGGCAGCTCCCGGTCACGACAGAGCGAGCCCGCCGGGGCGGTGTCGAAATGTACGGATATCCCAAGTTCTGCGCCGACATTACGTTTGCAAAAGAAAACGGTATGCTTGTCTGCAGGCTTTCCGAAGGCGGAAAAAGCATTCTCACGTTGAAGGGTCAACAACTCAAGACAGCCGCGGAAAAGGTAAACCGCTTCAAAACCTACTCCCTGAAAAACGGGGTGCCTCTGGCAGCAAATGTTTATATGAACCCCGTCGAATTCGGAAAATCCATGAGCGGCAAGGCAGCCAAACTCACTTTGGGAAATCATGACATTGCAGGGCAACTAAGGGAAATCAAACTCAGCGAGAAACCGCTGTTCTACCAGTATATGCCCGTCATGGAGGCAATCCTTTTCGGTGCCAGAAACCTGATCGATGATTAAGAGGTAAAATGGAATATTACCGGGGTAAAAATATCCTCATTACCGGCGCGTTTGGCGGCTTCGGACTTTGTTTTATTTCTCAGCTGCTGGACGGCGGGGCCTCTTTGATCCTTTGTGATACGCCGCAAAGTGCTATACCGATACGCGACAGGGAAAAAAGCCTGCCTGTTCCTGTTGCCGGAAGGGAAAAACAAATCCTGTCCATCATCCCTGCTGATCTCTCGAACACCGAGGGGTGCAAAACGCTGCATGAAGAATACAGGAAGCTCGGCAAAAGGGTGGATATGATCATCCACAATGCGGGCATCGCTTTTGGAGGGGAATATGCCGATATTCCGCCGGAGCTCAATGAAAAAATCATCCAGGTCAATCTTTTGTCCATCATGAGGCTGAACGCTCTTTTTCTTCCCGACATGATCAGACAGAGATCCGGTCATCTGATCTACATGTCTTCCGTTGCCGGATTCGTGGCCACGCCGCTGGCCGTTTCCTATTCAACATCAAAATTTGCTGTTCGATCGTTTGCCATGGCTCTGCATGGAGAAATCAGGAAGCACGGCATTCGGACATCCATTGTGTACCCGTTTTTTTCAAAAACTCCTATCCTGAAATCGCAGAGGTTCGGCGACCCGCAAATATCCACCCTGCCGGGCTTCTGCGCGACCTCACCTGCCCATGTCGTCACCTGTGCACTGAAGGGTGCGAAGAACGGCAGGCTGCATATATGTCCGGGATTTTTCTCTAAATTGATGTGGCTGGCGGTCCGCCTGCACCCGGTTATCTCCGCCCAGCGCAAGATAGAGGGATACTCTTCGTAATCAAATGATATCGGGCCTCGAGAAAATGTATCAGGAACATTACTTCAGATAATTCTTCTTGAGGGCTTCCTCAACATACCTGCGATATTTGGATGTTGCAGCCGCATCAATATATTGGCTCTTTTTTGCCATCTTCATCATTTTCTTTAACGTTTTATACGGATTGGTTTTGATCAACCGGTTGGCAATGGACGATGGAATTCCCTTGCCGAGGTCCGGGTCCACCATGAATGTTACGCGTGTGTTTTCCCGGTCAATCCATTCCATGGTAAACAATGAATGAAACGAGGGCATACGGACATAGCCTTTGCCCGCGTCGTAAGGAATTTCGTTGGTCGAATCGGCATAAACAAGGCTGCGGCCGTTTTTCATATCAATGATCGTTTTGCTTTTCAGCACCATATCCCTGTCCGGGAACATCGTAACATGCTGACGCAGCCAGAAGATGAAAACATCTTTTTCATCATCCACAGTTTTCAGAACTTTTGTTGATTCGCAATCATCCATCCATTCCGGGTAATTCGGTATGTCCCTGAGAATTACGCCGATGACCTCAATTCTGGCGGGAAATACACACGTGGCTTTTGCAGCGATATAATCTTTGCCGGCAACATTGCTTGTATAGATCTGGCATCCGTCTTCCGTCCCTGCATGCTTCCATTGATACCTTTCGGCGGCAAAACCTGTTGAAGAAACCATAAACAGCATAAGAATGATGGCAACGATAAAATTTCTCTTCGTCATAAAAAATTCCTTTCAATAAGCGACAGAGTAACAAAGTATAACCGCATGGTCATTTTTTATTGATGAATGTTTTCTGCGCATCATGCCTTTAAGACACGCACTCCTCTGCCCATTTATCCGTGCTTCAGTGAAAACAGTCTTCTATTTCCGATTCTCTGGCTAGGTAAAACATGATATGTTTACCTCTAGGCATCGCCTTCTCAAGATAACCAATAATCTCAAGATGGGGCTCCGCGAGAGCCACTTTCACATGATCGGAATCATCACTCAAAACGACAATTCGATGCCTGAAAGCATATTTCTCCCCTACCACCTTTTGCATTGCAGGGGATAGCGTATGGCCCTTCAGAGATATAATCGGCATACTGAAATGAGCGGAAAGCGCGATCATAAAGCTCTCTTCACTGATCATCCTGTTTTTAATCAGCACAGAACCCAGGGGGGCAAATATGCCTTGCTGCTTCATGTCCTTTTGTTGCAGGAGACACTCTCTTAATTGCGCCTCCGTTATGATGTTCAGTTCCACAAGAATTTGACCGATTTGCTTCCTTTTGTTGCTGTAGTAAATCCAGTGCATGATTTTGGATTGCGGAAGCCCCATCTCACACAGGATTTGTCCCAAATACTTGGTCGGCTCTTTCCTTTTTCTTTTCATGGCTTCGTTCAAATCATTTGCCGTGATAATGTTTCTCGAAACAAGGATCTGTCCAATTTTATCAGGTGGAGCTTCAGCCTGCTTAATTTCGAATTCCAGTCTTTTGATAGTAGCGTTTAAACCGTCTAAAGCATTTTTCAGATTGGCCCGGGTGGAGGAATCGGCCTGTTCAATTTTGACTTCGAGTGCCTTGGCGGCAAGAGTCAGATTGCTTAAGGTGTTTTTGAGATTTTTAGCAGAACTGTTCGACATTGCAAATAACCTTCATTTCCAGTCTGAAAACAATCTTTATCCGCGGCAAGTCATCTCATTTGTGATCACTCTAATCTTTTTGCCTAAAATTATCAAGTTCAAGCGTGCTTTGAAGAATTCACCTCGAAGATCATCTTTTTGATTATGGTTTGAAGATTTTTATCATCATGAAAACAAACGTCAGAAAATTCCTGCCGGAGAAACGAATCTGCGAATCATTTTTCCGGCAATCTTTTTTCACATTCCAAAGAGACAATAAATTTTATTGTTTACAGCACCTTAGGTGTTATGATAAGAAAGTGCACAATTTTTAATACAACTCTACACATAATAATGACAAGCACCACGATCATAATGAAGGTTCATTACCGGGGGACTTTGAGGAAAACAAAGCAATGCCGATTTCCAATCTTGACAAAATACGTGACGGCTTAACTAACGCATTATCCCGCGGGTGGGAAGAGCGAGCCATCATGGAATGCAGGGATATTATTAAGACTGCTTTCGAAGATGCAGGCAATGGTCTCTGGGAGTGGAATTTAAAAAACAACAAAGTCCGTTTTTCTAAAATGTGGAAAATCATGCTGGGCTATGAAACGACCCGATTAGGGAATGACATCTATGATTGGAAAAGGATGCTGCACCCCGATGACCGAGAGGACGCATTCAACTCTTTATCCTCTCTTCGAAAAAAGCGGAGCAAAATAAGCAAATGTGAGTACCGCATCCTGCACAGCGACGGCACTTACCGGCGCGTTTTAAATGTGGCCAAAGCGATCACGAACGAAGGCAACCCTGTTCGAATTATTATCATGCAAAAAGACATAACCCGGCAGGGACTGATGGAAGAAAAGCTACGAGAAAGTGAACAGAAATATCTCGTCCTGCTCGAAGAATCCAACGACCCGATATTCACCCTTGATCTCCAGTGTATATTCAAATACGTCAACCGTGCATTTGCCCGTGCCGTGAACACGACTTCTGAAGATATCATGGGAAAATCTGTCTGGCACATATTCACCCGGTATGAAGCTGATAAAATAAGCGTCATGGTCAATGAAGTCTTCGAGAGCGGCAATCACAATGTCATCGAAATGCAATTGCCGAGATCAGACAGTGTGCGGTATTACATGACCAGCATCGAACCTATAAAAGCGCAAAATGGCAGGGTGGCCTCTGTCATTTGTTCCTCCAGGAACATTACCGAACATAAAGAAGCCGAGCTTGAACTCATTAAAAGCCGTGATTTGATGTCCAAGGTGTTCGAGAACTTCCCTCTGGCGGTTTACATGAAAGACTACAAGAAAGAGGGGATGTATGTGATTGGAAACAAAATGTGGGATGATCTGCATAAAAATTCACCCATGCTCTCCAGCGTCCTCTCCGAGTTTGAAGACGCGGCCCTCAGCACAGGATCCGCTGTCATATTTGAACACACGGTACCCGAAAAAGACGGCCGGATGAAAACAATGAAGTCCAACCTGATCCCGCTATACGATCAACGTGGTCAGCTGGAATATTTGCTGGGAATATCAGAAGACATATCTGATCTGAAGCAGATGGAGGAAGAAATTATCACCAAAGATGCGGCACTGGCCCAGGCATCAACCGAAAAGGCCATTTCCGCACTGGTTGCCGGTCTGAGCCACGACATCAATAATGCGCTGGGAGGAGTAACCGGCGGACAGGATCTTACGAAAATGTACCTGGGCAAGAGCGAAAGAACCATCGATAAGATCGATACCGGGCGAATGAAACTGATCGATACGATCCGCTCCTGCAAGACTGGGAGTAAGGGCATTTCCCGCCATCTGGAGGAATTCCTCCATGAAAAACTTCCGGATCATCTCGTAGATCTGAAAACAAACATACAGGCCTCACGTAAATATCTTACCTATGTCAATAATGGAGGACTGATCATCCGCGATGTAACATCGGGAATCCGGGATTACGTGAAACAGGACCATTCCCTGAACAGTTTTGAAATCCGGCCGGCCATCCGCGGGGCCGTGTCTCTCTCCAAGGGACAATACAAACCCATGGCACAGGATCAGGGTAAAACCGTCTCTGTGGAAATATGCGATGCTTCACCATCAGCCACGGTTTTTGGCAATGCAGGAGAATTCATGGGAATTGTTGTGAATCTGATCAACAACGCAGTTGCCGAATTTCCCCGGGGCTGCACAAACCTTATCTGCATATCCTGGGAAAAAGAGAAAAACGTGAACTCCGAGGATGTTATCCGCCTGCGCGTCTCAAACGACGGTCCGCCGGTGCCGGACCACATCCTGACTCATCTGTTCAATGAAAAAGTGCGATCCACCCATGGTGGAAGCGGGATCGGCCTGCTGGCCGTCAAGAGCACCCTGGACCGTTTCGGAGCACGCATCCGCTACACCAACGATTTCACCCCCCCGCAAAAGAACGGCGATCCGGCCTCGAAAATCAACAGAGAAAAGACCTGGACAACTTTTGAAATGGACCTGCTCGTGTCGGATGCAAAGGAGGAAACTTTCAGGCTCCCGAAAGATCCGCCGGATCCGCGAAAGCTCCTTGTCGTGGATGATGAGAAATACATGCTTGATATTATGGAAAAATACGCGGAAAACCTCGGGCACACTACGGTCTTATTCAATGATCCGAAGGACGCCCTTCAGTGGTATACGAACCACAGCGATGAAGTGGACATCATCATTTCCGATCAGTGCATGCCGGATATGAACGGCTGCCAGCTGATATCCAACATGAAGCAGTGCAACCAGGATAAGACATTTATCATCATGACAGGACATGGTCAATTGACCCTGACCCGCAAAGACACAAAAGACGTTCACCTGCTGGTGAGAAAACCATTTGATCAAAAACAGTTTTGCCTTGCCATCGAAGATGCCGTGGAAGAACGAAACAAAACCGTCAGCCGCGAATCCGATTCAACCCGCCAAAATCCTGTCCGGGACTTTACCTGAACACTCATACGCCCGGCCAGGCATTTTCCCCGCGTGATCCATTTTCTGATCAATACAAAACAAAAAGTGGCATCAAACCCCTCCTGTTTTGTCTTCCCGGACCATTCTATCGCGTTTATGATAATATTGCAGCACCGCCGCCATGGATCGGGCGGCTCGTTCCGGATCCTGATAAACAGGAACACCCCGATCGATCAGGTATCGAACCATGGTTTCCTGCAGGCTGCGGTAGGTAAAACCAACGATCGGTTTTCCGGGGTGGCGTTTGGTCAAACTGACAAAAGCCCTGGAATGCTCCTTAAGAAGTTTCTCCCGTTCCAGTGGGATTGATTCCTCTGGAACCCCCATTTCCTTTAAAATCCGGTCTGCGAAACTTCCGGGAGACAGTATATAAGCCAGAAGCATATCAGCATCTTTTTCCGACAACAGAACGTCGGGAATATCAAAGAAACTTTCTGCAAAATCTCTGTTGTACGTCAGATCAACCGGATTTGCTGTACTGGCTGTTCTGGGAATCATGGGCTTCAACTTATCTAATGTTTCCGGGGAAAGCTGCGGCAGGGCAAGGCCCGCTCGTCCGCAGGAATCGGCAGCCGTGGCCCCCGGACCTCCGGAGTGCGTTAGAATAATGACACGATTTCCCCCGGGCCGTGGAAGCGTACCCAGAGCAAGAGCATAATCAAAGAGCTCCGTGATCGTCGTCGCCCGAATGATACCACATTGGCGGAAGACACCGTCATAGATTTCATTGGGTCCTGACATGGAGCCTGTATGAGAAAGACCCGCCTGCCTGCCTGTTTCAGAACCGCCTACATAAAGAGCCACAACAGGCTTGTGGGGTGTAATCGCTTTCGCTACTTCTACAAACTTCCTGCCACGGGTTATTCCTTCAATGTATAGTGTAATCACCTTCGTGTTGGGACATGCACCCAGATATTCCAGGCAATCGACAATGTCAATATTGGCCTCATTCCCGACGCTCAATGCCGAACTGAACCCCATCCCGTGGCGATGAAGATAATCAAACATCTGTGTAACAAAGCTGCCGCTTTGGGACGCCAGCCCCACAAAACCGGGAGGACCCTCCGCAGTGATGGTCGTAGGATTCAGTTTTTGGTGCATGTTGGCAACGCCGAGGCAGTTCGGTCCGAGAAAACGGATGCCATAACGATTGGCAATCGTTTCCAGTTCCTGTTGGATGGCGATGCCTTCGGGGCCGGCTTCCCGGAACCCCCCCGACACCACAATGGCATGACGGATGCCCTTCTTCCCGCAATCCTCCATGGTCGGGCAGACAATGTCCGTGGGCAAAACGATGATCGCCAGGTCCGGAACTTCCGGAAGATCCATCACGCTGGAATAAGCCTTTAAACCGCGAACCTCTTTTTCTTCCCTGTGGATTGGGTATATTTCCCCTTCGTAACCAAGGGCCTGCACCGATGAAAGCATCATGGAACCCATTCGCAAAAAATTATTGGACGCACCGAAAAAAGCAATACTTCTTGGATTGACAATGGAATAAAGCGGGCTTTCCTGAATCGAATGAATCATTTGACCTTCCTTGTGATAAAAATGCAGGGGGGGTGCGCTTCGCCCCCCCCTGCATCATGATCATTGAATCGATTTTGAGGGTTAATTTATTTTTTTCCTGCCGGTTTTGGCGCGGATGCCTCCCCGGACGGTTTCACATCCAGCAGTTCAATTTCAAACACCAGTGCTGCGCCTCCGGGAATTACGGGCGGACGCCCTTTATCGCCATAGGCAATTTCAGCAGGACACACCAGCTTCGATTTGCCTCCCACTTTCATCATGGCAACCCCTTCCGCCCAGCAGGGGAATACCTGTCCCAGCGGTAATTCCGCGGGTTGGCCCCGTTTGATGGAACTGTCAAATTCTTTCCCGTCAATCAGCTTGCCCACATAATGGACTTTTACGACATCCGTGGCTTTCGGCTGTGCGCCTGTTCCAGCTTTTATCTCGGTGTAAATCAGACCGGTCGTGGTTTTTTTCGCGCCTTTCTCGGCGGCGGCTTTTTCCAGAAATGCCTTGGACTTCGCTTTTTGTTTTTCCGTGGCTTTTTTCATGCGCGACTCTATCATTTCCGCAAGTTTCTGCATGTTATCTTCCGGCTCCGCAACCAGCTTCTTGCCGGCAGATGCATCGGACATCCCCATCTGAACATATTTCATTTCCTCGGGAGACATGTCAAAAACCGACAACTGTTTATTGAGATGGGCACCCAGTGCATAGAATGCTTTCTGCTCCTCTGTTTTCGGCGGCTCTGGAGAGCAACCCCAAAGACCGATAAGAACAACAAAAATAAATATCATTGATTTACGCATAAAATATTCCTTTCTTTTCCTGTTTATTTTAAAGTGCTTTCTATCTTTCAGCAAAAAGCCTGATCCTGTTCACTTGCTTTATGATTTTTTCGCGTGACCCCCACAAATGCAGGCACGGCAAAGCTAATTTTCTAACCGAAACCGGGAAGATCTGTTCTAAGAATCGTTTCATCGAGCATCTGCACAACCACTTCATCCCCTTTTTTTACGGAGGAAACATTTTCATCCAGAACCATAAAAGCATTGGCCTCCACCATGGACTTCAGAATACCGGACCCCTGCTCACCGGTCAGGTAAACGACATAACGATCCTTTTCTTTTTTAACCACCCCGCGCATAAAATGTTTGAAACCGGTTTCCTTCCGGATGCTCTGAGCGCTCACCGCCTTGAAGATCTGATGGAAAATTTGTGTGTGTCCCTGCATCTTCAAAAGGTAGGGACGGACCAGCTGTTCAAACGAAACCATGACGGCAACAGGATTGCCGGGCAAACCGAAAAGCGGAACACCGTTTACGGATCCAAAGGCCATTGGTTTACCCGGACGCATGGCCACCTTCCAAAAATGCATGGCATTGCCCAAATCCGCCATCACGTCTTTCACGAAATCGTAATCGCCGACCGAGACGCCGCCGGAAGAGAGAACCACGTCGGCCCGACCCGCAACCTGAAATTTTTCCGCCAGATCAGACCTGCTGTCACGACCGATACCCAACAGAATCGGGACACCACCGCATTCCCGAACCTGGGCTGCAAGAGAATAGCTGTTGGAATTGACAATTTTCCCCGGAGGTGGGTCCGTCTCCAGTTCGACCAGTTCATCGCCGGTGCAAAGAATCGCTACCCGGGGTTTCTGATAAACCGTGACAAACGCCTTTCCCAACGCGGCAAGCATACCGATGTGCCCAGGACGCAAAACGCTGCCCTTTTGAATAACAAGTTCACCTTTTTTAACATCTTCACCGGCAAAACGGACTTCAACGCCCTGAAGCACCGGGGTCTTGATCATGACGGTTTTGTCTTTTTCTTCCGCTTCTTCCCTAAGAACCACTGCGTCCGCGCCTTTGGGAATCATGGCACCGGTCATTATGCGGGCTGCCTGGCCTTTGTTCACTGTTTTACGGGGAAGACTGCCCGCTGCAATGGTTTCAATCACCTTTAGTTCCAAAGGGTTTCGGCTGTTCGCTCCTTTTGTATCACTTGAGCGAACAGCATAGCCGTCCTTCGCTGAATTCGGCGCAGGGGGAATATCACGCTGCGCAATAACATCTTCTCCCATCACCCTGCCTGAAGCTTCCAGAATATTGACTTTTTCGAATCCCAGCGGGCGACAATCTGCAAGAATGGTTTCAAGCGCCTTTTCCACGGAAATCATGATATTTTCTCCATCCATTTTAACTTGTGCACCTTATCAAAGACTTTTTGCTTGTCAACTGGAAAATGGTTCATGGTTCATAGTTCATAGCTGTGAGTTCAAGGATATTTTGTAAGCCTGCGGCACTTTTTGTTTTCTGAATACCGGTCGTCTCCGGCATGACGGTGCATATAAGTCTTTCATCTCAGCCTTCAGCCATGAGCTGTGAACTACGAGCTGGGAGCCTTTATCCTTGAACTAAATGAAGATTTGCGCTAGGGAGAGAAAAGATTACATAAAGGAAACGATTGATGACTTCCCAACAGAGAAAAATTCGTAAAATGCTGGCCGATAAAGAGGGGATTTTACTGGTTCATTTCTATGCCAGACCAGAAGTTCAGGAAATAGCCGATGTCCTTGGCGATTCGCTTTTGCTTGCCCAGTCGGCAGCAAGCTCGGATGCGAAAGTCATCGTCTTCGCGGGCGTTCATTTTATGGCGCAAAGCGCAGCCATGCTCTCACCTCAAAAAACCATTCTTTTGCCGCGCGTAGACGCCGGATGCCCCCTGGCTGATATGGCCGACGCTGCTTCGGTCAAAAAAATGAAAATGGAAGAACCCGATGCTGTTTTTATGGCCTACGTCAATTCCACCGCGGAAGTGAAAGCCGAAAGCGACATCTGCTGCACATCGTCCAACGCGCTTAAAATTATCAAGACATTGCCACCGGCAAAAAAGGTCGTCATGCTGCCTGACGGCAACCTGGCGAGGCATGTGGCATCCGTCACCGGCAGACAGATCATTGCCTGGAAAGGCTGCTGCCCGATTCATCAGGCGCTGACCGTCGAGGAAGTCAGGGAATGCAAACAGAAATACCCGCAGGCACCTTTTGCGGCACACCCGGAATGCCGTCAGGAAGTGCTGGCCCTCGCCGATTTTGTCGGCAGCACATCGGCAATTATCCGTTTTGCCCGTGAAACGAACGCAAACCAAATCATCATCGGAACAGAGGAAGGCATTCTGACCGAACTGCAAAAACAAAATCCTGGAAAAATCTTCATCCCCGCATCTCCCTCTCTGGTTTGCATCGATATGAAAAAAATAACCCTGGACGACATTGAACGGTCATTGGAAACCATGCAGCCGGTGATCACCGTTCCCCGCGACATCGGTAAGGCCGCGAAAAATGCTTTGGACAGAATGCTTACGGCATCTTAATCGGCCGTTTTAGCCGTTTGGATTGACTTCATTGAGAAAAATCATTGATAAGAAAATGCTTCGTACGGCCCCTCCCGTGCGCGAGCTTCTGGAACTGCTCGAAAAAGAAACACGTATCATCGATGTTCACGGTCTTACGGATGCCGCCCGTGCTTTTCTGACAGCCGTTATCTTTGACCATCTGGCCGACCCCATCACCATCGTTTGCCCCACAGCCAAAGAGGCTACCGATTTCGCACGTAACCTCACACTCTTTCTGGGTGAAGAGCCCGTTCTACATTACCCCCCGCTGGATTTTCTTTCCATTGACATGTTCGCCCTTCAGCGTGAAGAAGAACTCGCCAGGCTCAACGTGCTGACAAGGCTGCAGGTGGACAGCCGTAAAATCATTGTCACCTGCTTTGCCGCCTGCATGCAGAAAGTGATGCCCTTTTCGGAATTTCAGCATTATCTGAAAATCATTTCGACAGGGGATATCCTGCTGATGGAAGAGTTTCCCGCCAGGCTCTCGGCCGGCGGATATCAGAGAGTTTCTCTGGTGGAAGAACGGGGAGAATACAGCCTGCGAGGCAATATTCTCGATGTATTCCCGCCCAGTGAGCCCGAACCGCTGCGTCTGGAAATGGCCGGTGACGAAATCGAATCAATCCGCCGTTTTGACTGCACAACACAGCGTTCGGGAGGGAAAATTGACGCCTTTATGCTCGGACCGGCAAGTGAAATTCTGATCGACGAAACAAGACGAAACCTTGCCATTGGCAATATCAAACGGCGGGCCGATGATCTGGATCTTTCGCGGGATCTTCGCAGCAGACTTACAGAGACGCTCAGACAACAATCCGCTTCATCCGTCAACCCGATTTTTCTGCCCCTGTTCTACGAAGACCAGGGTGAACCGAACATTCCTGAACCACAAAAACTCTCCAGTATTTTTGACTACCTGCCAAACAACACCCGGTTCATTCTCAACGATGTACTGGCGATAAGACAGGCCGCACAAGCCACCGAAGCCAGTATGGACAGGTTGCTTTACAAGGCAAAGACTGGCGGGAAATTTTATTTGGAAAGTGATGGCGTTTACCTGGATTCAGAAACGCTTTGGGCCAAACTGGCCGGATTCAGGCAGGTCCGCCTTTCCGGTCTGATGCTGGACAGCAACGATCAGCAGAATCCATCCGTAACGATTCAGGCCCCCCGGGAGATGATGGCCACCGAACCGCTGGCCGGTGAAGTGAAGGAAGAGGCGCTTCTTCGCAATACAGCGAATAAAATCAAGCAGTGGTTGTCCGGACAAATGACAGTTTTCCTTTTTTCTCCAACACCGGAAGACAATCTCCGGATCGCACATCTGTTCGCGGGCTATGATCTGCATGTGCAGATTCTGCCTTCCGGAACGCCTCTTCTGGAAACCATCCGTAACCTGGGCGACGATTCGGGGCTCTTTCTGCTGGAAGGGAAAATATCGGGCAGTTTTGTGCTGGAAGCCATGAGATTTGCTTTTATCAGCGGAGAGGAAATTTTTGTCAAAAAGACTTCCCGCGGCAGGATCCGGCCGGTCCGGGAAGGCTATTTTTTAAAGTCCTTTGGCGATCTCAAAGAGGGAGACTTTGTTGTCCATACGGATTTCGGGATCGGAATTTATCGCGGCCTGCGGAAAATCACTGTGGGCATTATTGAAAACGATTTTCTGGTGATCGAGTATGCAGAGGGAGACAAACTCTACCTGCCGGTGAACTCCCTTGAAAAAATCCAGCGCTATCTTGGACCGGACGGCTATCAACCGAAAATTGAAAAGATGGGTGGAACATCATGGGACGCCGTCAAGGAACGGGTTAAAAAATCCATGCGTGATGTAGCCGAGGAGCTGACGGCCATCTACGCGGCAAGAGAGGCGATGGAACGAAAATCTTTTGCTCCGCCGGACCGCATCTACGAGGAATTCTGTTCGACCTTTCCGTTTGAAGAAACCCCCGATCAGGCCAGGGCCATTGAAGATATCCATGAAGACATGGATAATGTCAAACCTATGGACCGGCTGATCTGCGGGGACGCGGGCTTCGGCAAAACGGAAGTCGCCCTGCGTGCCGCGTTCCGCGCAGTCATGGACGGCAGACAGGCGGCTCTTCTGGCGCCGACAACCATTCTCGCCGAGCAGCACTATGCGACCTTCTCGGAGCGTCTGGCCGATTTCCCGATCCGCGTCGACGTGCTGAACCGTTTTAAGAGTTCCACCCAAACCAAAAAAACCCTGACAGAACTGCGCCTCGGGAAACTGGATATCGTCATCGGAACGCATCGCCTGCTGCAAAAAGACGTGGATTTTAAGAATCTGGGGCTGGTCATTATTGATGAAGAACAGCGATTCGGTGTGCAGCACAAGGAGAAGCTCAAAAAGATGCGGACCCTGGTGGATGTCCTGACACTTTCGGCCACGCCGATCCCGCGCACGCTGCATCTTTCGCTGGTCGGCATCCGGGATTTGTCCATTATCAACACCCCGCCCCGGGAGCGTCAGCCGATTAAAACTTATGTTCTGGAATTTGATGAAGATACGATCGGGGCGGCCATCGAAGCAGAAATGGCAAGGGGCGGCCAGGTGTTTTTTGTCCACGACCGGGTGAGATCGATCTATTCCATCGCCCATCTGGTACAGCGACTGGTCGGCAAGGCCAGGGTCGGCGTGGTACACGGCCAGATGAAACCGGCAGAAATTGAAAAAACCATGGCACAGTTTATCCGGCATGAATTTGATGTACTGGTCTGCACGACGATTATCGGATCGGGCCTGGATATTCCCTCGGCAAATACCATCCTGATTAACCGTGCCGACCGATTCGGCCTGTCCCAACTTTACCAGATCCGCGGCCGTGTGGGACGGGGCAATCAGGAAGCCTGTGCTTACCTGCTCCTGCCAAAAGGGGCCCTCCTTTCGCGCGACGCGATGAAGCGCCTTCAATCGATCAAAGAATTTTCCGAACCGGGTTCCGGTTTCCGCATCGCTTATAATGACCTGGAAATCCGCGGAGGCGGTAACCTTCTGGGCCTGTCCCAGGCAGGACACATTTCCGCCATCGGTTATGAACTTTATACCGAACTGATGGAAAAGACCGTACGGGAAATCCAGGGGAAAACTCCGCCGGTTGAAGAACCCCTTCCGGAAATTCAAATGGGGATTTCCGCTTTTCTTCCTGAAAATTATGTCGAAGATGTTCACCAGAGGCTGATTTTATACAAAAGAATATCTCTCGCGGAAAACCCGGAAGAGCTCGACGAAATCCGGGGTGAACTTGCCGAATGCTATGGACCATTGCCGCAGGAAGCGGACAATCTTTTGCGTGTGATCAGTATCCGAAACAGGCTGAAGCCGTTATCCGCAAAAAAAATGGGATATGACGGCAAATATTTTTATCTGCATTTCCGGGAAACATCATCGATTGATCCAGCCAGGATCATCACTTTAACCCGCAAGAAAATCAAAGGCTTACGTTTTACGCCCGATTTCAGGCTGTTTATGCCGGCCCAGGCGGCAACTGCACCTGAAATACTGGATCAGGCTGAAGAGCTTTTAAAGATGCTTGCCCAATAATCATTATCGAGCTATACAAAGTTAAGAATAACATGAAACCTTCGATTATTACAAAGAATATGCAAAAACCTTCCATGTCCCTGGTTCTTCTGGGGATCGTGTGCCTCGTTGTTTCCTGCAGCAGGGATGATTTGTCCGATCGGGAATACATCGCCACGGTAAACGATGAAAAAATCTATTATGATGAATATCAAAAGCGGCTGAACACCCGGAAAAGCATTCTGCCGCCGGGAGCCCTGCCTGATTCTTTGAGTAAGCGGAGAATGCTCGAAGAAGAAATCCTGGAATCCATGATCACGGAGAAAATTATTCTTCAGAGGGCAGGCCAATTGAACCTGGCGGTAAGCAACACGGAACTGGAGCAGAAGGTGCTCGATCTCCGGAAAGATTACGGCGATCATTTTTTTGATTTTCTCATTGCACAAAATGTGCAATACAATGAGTGGCGTGAAGAAATTCAAAAAGAAATGCTGATGGACAAAGTGGTGGCCGCGGATGTAAACGCGTCCGTCCTTGTTTCGGAGGACGAAGCAAAAGATTACTTTCATAAAAATCCCGACCGATGCAAAGCTGAAGAGCGGGTCCGTGTGTCACAAGTTGTTGTCAGGAATCCGGAAAAGGCCCGTGCAATAAAAGCCCGATTGGAAAAAGGCGACGATTTTTCCAGCGTTGCGGTCCAGGAATCCATCGGCCCTGAGGCTTCACGCGGCGGTGATCTGGGTTTGATCACAAAACAGACTATGCCGGAACCGCTGGATGATACGATTTTTCATTTACCCGTGGGCATCATCAGCCCGATTGTGAAAAGCCTTTATGGATACCATATCTTCAAAGTAAGAGAGAAATATCCGGCCCGAACCCGGACTTTTGAAGAATGCAAGGAAGATATTCTTGCCGACATCCGGATTCATAAGGAAGATGCAGCATTTACAGCGTGGCTGGAAAAATTGAAACGCAAAGCTGTAATTAAAAAAGACACCAAAATATTCAAGGAAAAATTGCAGAATAAATAAATTTTCAGGGAGGAATCTGTGAAAGGAATTAAAATATATTTTATGACCATGCTGGCTGTATTGCTGGCATGCGGAAGTGTTGCCGCCGAATTGGAGGACAGAATCGTGGCCGTGGTGAACAGCGAGATCATCACGATGCGTGAACTGAATCAGTCATTTGAACCCTACGCGAAAGGAATTCAAACAACATACAAAGGCAACGATCTGGAGGGGGTCCTGGAGTATAATAAGAAAATTTTTCTGCAGCGTATGATCGATCAGATCCTGATTGAAAATGAAGCAAAAAAAGCAGGCAAAAACTTCACCACCATTAAAGATGAGGAAGTGATGGCCGTGATCATGGACATGCTAACCAAAAATAACATGTCTATGGACGCCTATTTAAAAAAACTGGCCTCAGAGGGGAAAACGCTTCGGGCCGTCAAGAAGGACATCTCCGAACAAATGCTGCGCATGAGGGTGCTCAGAAGCGAAGTACAATCCAAAATCGTAGTTACGGATGAAGAAATCGGCGAATACTACGACAAACACCGCAGTAACTACGAAGGGAAGGAAGCGGTCCACATCCGGCAGATTTTTCTTCCGGCACCGGTCAGCCAGGGACAAAAATCCCGTGAAAACGTCAGGGCACAGGCCAGACAACTGTATGAGCGCATTCTAAAAGGAGAATCCTTTGAAATGCTGGCATCCCAATATTCCAAAGAACCGGCTGCGGCACAGGGCGGAGATATCGGTTTTGTGGAAAGAGGCGCCATGATGCCAAATGTGGAAAAAGCCGCTTTTGAGATGCCCGTCGGACAGGTCAGCGACGTCATCGAAACAGAAATGGGTTTTCACATCGTGATGGTTGTCGACAAGCGTGGAGAGGGGCTGAAATCCACATCCGAAGTGCGCAATGAAATTAAAGCAAAAATCGAAAATGAAAAGGCATCCCAAAAATATGATGAATGGATTGAAGGCATCCGTAAAAAATCATTCATCGATATCAGGTATTAGCAGACAGCAAATCAATATATGGATTTTATAAAAATTAAGGGTGCATCGCAGCATAACCTTAAAAATATTCATCTGGACATTCCCCGGGACAAACTGGTGGTGATCACGGGCGTCTCCGGCTCCGGCAAATCTTCTCTGGCGTTTGACACCATTTACGCCGAAGGCCAGCGCCGGTATGTCGAGTCGCTTTCCACTTACGCGCGCCAGTTCATCGGTCAGATGGACAAGCCGGATGTAGAATCCATCGAAGGGCTTTCACCTGCGATTGCCATCGAACAACGCGCGGCCAGCCACAATCCCCGTTCCACCGTCGGCACCGTAACCGAAATTTACGATTATTTCCGCCTTCTCTACGCAGGAATAGGAATCTGCCATTGTTACAGCTGCGGCCGTGTCATCCAGTCACAAACGATCGACAGCATTGTACAAAATGTCCTGGCGTTGCCGGAAAACACACGATTCAGCGTTCTGGCGCCGCTGGTGAGGGGGAAAAAAGGCGAATTTGTAAAAGAATTGAAGAAGCTGCAGAAGGAAGGCTTTGCCCGTGTCCGCATCGACAAGGAAATCTACGATCTGTCGGAAGATATTGTTCTTGCCAAAACGAAGCGTCATGACATCGATTTGATTGTCGATCGCCTGGTGCTGAAGGACGGGATCCGAAAAAGACTTCGGGACTCCGTGGAAATAGCCGCGGCCAAAGGCGACGGACTTGTCAGGATTCTCTCAGCGGATGGAGTTGAAACGCTCTATTCCGAAAAATATTCCTGCCCGGATTGCGGAATCAGCATGGCCACACCCGTGCCCCGCGTTTTTTCGTTCAATAATCCCTACGGGGCCTGTCCGGAGTGCAACGGGCTGGGAACACGCATGCACTTCGCGGTTGATCTGGTCGTCCCCGACCCCGGACTTTCGCTTCGCGAGGGCGCCATTGCTCCGTGGGCCAACCGGAACTCCCTGCACTATTATAACATGCTGGATGCTCTGTCTTCACATTACAAATTCAACATCAACACACCCTTCAACAAACTTCCCGATACCATAAAAAATATTCTTCTTTACGGATCGGGAACGGAAGCCATCAAGTTCTATCATGACCATCCCGGCAAGCGCTTCTTCGCCCATCGACCCTTCGAAGGGGCGATCAGGCAATTGGAACGCCGATGGAGAGAAACATCGTCTAATGCTGTGCGCAACGATCTGGCGCGCTACATCGATTTGAGGGCATGTGAATCCTGCGGCGGAGCGCGACTGAAAAAAGAAAGCCTCGCCGTAACGGTGGGCGGCAAGAATATTTACGACCTGTGCCTGATGTCCATTCGAGATTGTTTTCATTTTTTTGAAACCCTGCATCTGTCTGAACAGGAAACGCTGATTGCCGAACGCGTTCTCAAGGAAATCAAGAGCAGACTTTCTTTTCTGCTGAACGTCGGAATGGACTATTTGAATCTGGCCCGCTCAACGTCCACCCTGTCAGGCGGAGAAAGTCAGCGTATCCGCCTGGCCACGCAAATCGGCTCCGGTCTGATGGGAGTTTTGTACGTATTGGACGAACCGACCGTCGGGCTTCATCAGAAAGATAACCTGCGGCTGATCGACACGCTCAAAAGACTGCGTGATATGGGGAACACCATCTTGGTGGTGGAGCATGACGCTGACATGATGATGTCCTGCGATCATATTATCGATATGGGACCGGGTGCAGGCACCCAGGGCGGTGAAATCATTTTTCAGGGAACTCCCGCCGAAGTGCTGCAAAGCGAAACATCGCTGACCGGAAAATTTTTGTCCGGCAAAGAATTTATTGCCCGTCCCGCCAACAGGCGATCCGGCAAAGGACGTCAAATCATCCTGGAGGGCGCATCGCAAAACAACCTCAAAGACATCGACATTAAGATCCCCTGCGGATTGCTGACTGCAGTGACCGGCGTTTCCGGTTCCGGAAAAAGCACGATGGTGATTGAAACACTCTACAAAGTCATGGCGCGAAGATTAAACCAGCATAGCGGCTCAATGGGAAAAATCAAGCGGGTCAGGGATATGGGAGATATCGAACGGGTCATTATGATTAACCAGCAGCCGATCGGCAGGACACCCCGTTCCAATCCCGTCACATACACCGGAATCTTTTCTTATATCCGTGATCTTTTCACAGGTCTGCCGGAATCCCGCATGCGCGGCTACAAACCGGGACGATTCAGTTTCAATGTGAAAGGGGGTCGCTGCGAAGCCTGCGAAGGAAACGGATTGATTAAAATCGAAATGCATTTTCTGCCGGATGTTTATGTAACCTGTGAAGCCTGCCACGGCAAACGCTTCAATTCGGACACACTGGACATCAGGTACAAAGACCGGAATATTGCCGAAGTGCTCGATATGACCGTCGATCAGGCCCTGGACTTTTTTTCCAATATTCCTGCACTGAAATCACATCTGCAGCTCCTTGTGGACGTTGGACTGGGGTATATACGGCTGGGTCAGTCAGCCACGACCCTCTCCGGCGGTGAAGCGCAGCGCATTAAACTGGCGCGTGAGCTGGGCAAGCGCGTCAACAGCAACACCCTTTACATTCTGGATGAGCCGACCATCGGTCTGCATTTCGCAGACATTCAAAAACTGCTTGACGTGCTGATGCGTCTCGTGGACATGGGCAATACCATGGTCGTCATCGAGCACAACCTGGATATCATCAAATCCGCTGACCATATTATTGATCTGGGTCCTGAAGGTGGTCCCGGCGGAGGATGGATCATCACGTCGGGCACAGTGGAGGAGGTTGCCGAAAATGAGAAATCGTCAACCGGTCAGTTTTTAAGAAAAATTCTGGATGATAAAAAAATTGGTATTGCCTGATTTGAAAACCGCTAATGATGTTTTTCTGCTTTTTTTCTTTTATTGATTCTGTTATTCTTTTTATGTGGTCCAATGAAAAAATCCTGACAGACCGAAACCGATAACCTTTTATCCGATGTGTGAGCTGAACCGTATGAATTCATTGCCATTATCTCCATTAAAATATAAGCACTCCATCCTTGTCATCGATGACGAGGAAGCCATTTTAGACATCATGAAAATAACGCTGGCGAACCAGGGCTACGATCTGCACACGGCAAATTCCGCCGAAGAAGGCCTGAAAATTCTGAAAGAATCGCCGAACTTTTCCCTGATCATCTCCGACCAGATCATGCCGGGAATGCTTGGAGTGCAGTTTTTCGCGCAGGCCCGGGAAATCTGTCCCAACGCCATGCGCGTGCTTTTAACCGGTTATGCCGATATGGATGCAATCATCGAGGCGGTCAACAGCGGAGGTATTCACCTGTATATCACCAAACCATGGCGCAAGGACGAGTTGCTCTATTCCATCAACCAGATCCTTTCCAGGGCGGAGCTATTGATCGAAAACCAGCAGCTGACGGAATTGGTCAAAAAACAGAATGAGGCCCTGATGGAGCTCAACAAGAATCTGGAAGAAAAAGTCAGGATGAAAACCCTTCATTTGGAACAGAGCACCCGGGAGCTGAAAACCAGTTACGAAAGAATTCAGTTGATTTTGGAGGGCGCGGAGCTGGCCATGTCCAAGATTGTGGAAAGCCGCGATCCATACACAGCGGGGCACGAACAGCATGTCGCCAAAATCGCCTGCACCATTGCAAGAAATATGTCTCTGCCAAACATACAAATCGAAGCAATTCGGATTGCCGGATCTCTGCATGATATCGGCAAAATTGCCGTCCCTTCTGAAATCCTGACAAAACCGGGTCGTCTGAACAAACTGGAAATGGAAATGGTAAAGACTCACGCGCAAAATGCTTATGACATTCTCAAGACCATCGAGTTTCCCTACCCGATCGCAAAGATCATCCTGCAGCATCATGAAAGAATCGACGGCTCGGGTTATCCGCAGGGCCTCAAAGGAGAGGAAATCCTGCTGGAAGCCCGAATCATCGGAGTTGCCGATGTGATTGAGGCCATGTCTTCACACCGGCCTTACCGACCCACGCTCGGCATCGAATCAGCCATGGCTGAAATTACCAGAAACCGGGGCATTCTTTACGATGCGGATGTTGTTGACGTGTGCAGCCGCATTTATCAGGACCAGGGCCCGAAGGGCTTGCTGCAAATGTAACTCACGCGGCCCTTTATATCTCTTTAGCGGTAAAGGTTTTTTTCATTCATGAAGCGGATCACCTGTTCGGGAACCAGATATTGAACGGACAATCCCTGTTGAACATCTTGCCGAATTGCAGATGAAGAAATATCCAGAAATGTCGTTTTGCGAAAATAGATTCTGCTCCCCTGCGGCCCCTGAAAAAAGTCTTCCAAATCATGGTAAACATAGTTTACGGCAATGTCGTTTGGCAGAATACTCCCGAGCCCCCGGGTTTCATAACCCGGCCGGGTCATGACTACGAAATGACAAAGCGACAAAAGTTTTTCCCATTGATGCCAGGTAGTAATGGCGTCAAAGGCGTCTTGACCTGTAATAAAATACAAATCGATCTTCTCATCATGGGAATTTAAAAAATACCGGACGGTATCGATGGAATAGGATTTTCCGGGCCGCTGGTGCTCCACGTCCGAAACATCAAATCGTTCATTGTCTGAAACAGCCAGGCTGACCATCTGCAAACGATGTTCAAAAGTACTGATTACCCGTTCCGTTTTATGAGGAGGCAGAAAAGCGGGAATAAAAACAACACGCTCAAGGCCCAGCATTTCAAGCAGCTCCTGAGCGGCACGCAGATGGCCGAAGTGGATCGGGTCAAATGTGCCGCCGAAGAGCCCCCATTTCATTTGCGGACCTGGCCGTCGCCGTAAATGATAAACTTGGACGTGGTCAGTTCTTCAAGTCCCATGGGGCCGAACGCGTGCAGCTTGGTGGTTGAAATGCCTATTTCTGCTCCCAGTCCCAGTTCAAACCCGTCACTGAAGCGTGTGGAGGCGTTGACCAGAACCGTTGAAGAATTCACTTCGTTGAGAAAACGCTGTGAATTGGCGTAATCTTTGGTGATAATGGATTCGGTATGCATGGACCCGTACTTTTCGATATGCTCCACCGCCACGTCGATGGACGGAACAATGCGCACGGACAGAATCAGGTCCAGGTATTCCGAGTACCAGTCTTCTTCGGTTGCCGCATCAATATTTTTCAGATTCTTTCTCGTCTTCTCGCAACCCTTGATCAGAACGCCGGCTTTCTGGAGTTTTTCCGCGATTTTCGGTAAAAAAGCGGGGGCAATGTCCGCATGCACCAGCAGGGTTTCCATTGCGTTACAAACGCCGGGACGCTGAACTTTGGCATTGGTGCAGATGTTTATGGCCATGTTGATGTCCGCAGTGGCATCCACAAAAATATGACATACCCCTTTGTAATGTTTGATCACAGGAATCTTGGACTGTGCCACCACGGCCCGGATCAGTTCTTCGCCGCCCCGCGGAATAATCAGATCAATTTGCTCATCCAGCTGCAAAAGTGTTGTGACCGCTTCACGGTCGGTAAAGGGAATCACCTGAATGGCCTTGTCGGGAAGAGGACTTTCTCTAAGAACGTCCTGCAGGATGGAGGCGATGGCCAGATTGGAATGAATGGATTCCGAACCGCCGCGTAAGATTACCGCATTGCCTGATTTGATGCACAGGGCAGAGGCGTCCACGGTAACATTGGGACGCGATTCGTAGATAATACCAATCACTCCAAGAGGGATGCGCATCCGCCCGACTAAAAGACCATTGGGACGTCGCCACATGGATGTCACTTTGCCCACCGGATCAGGAAGCGCCGCAATTTCACGCAGCCCCTGCATCATAACCTTGAGGCTGTCATCTTTAATCGTCAGCCGGTCGATCATGGGCGCGGAAAGCCCTTTTTCTTTCGCACTGGTCAAATCCCGTTTGTTTTCGGAGAGAATAAAATCACGATGCCAACCGATCTCATCGGCCATCCGTAAGAGAGCTGCATTTTTTGCATTGGTAGAAACACGGGAAAGTCGATGAGAGGCGTCGAGAGCATCTTCAGCCATTTTTTTTACAGACTTGTGAATATCTATCATTCTTCATCTCCTTGATTTTATGAAATTGCTTGCAATTTCCGGGATTATTGATTAAAGCCGCTTCGACTCTGAACAAGAAGAACTGTTTGGACAATATGAACTTTATTCGTCAAACGGTTTGTATTATATTTACAAGACAAAATGATAAGTGTCAAGGTCTTTGCCCGGATAAAAATTCTATGAGCCGTTTGCATATTAAAGCAGGAGAGAAAGCTTATAAAATCATTAAAGATGGAGGATTTGATTTTAACGCGGTTTCCGCTTACTTCGGCGCGGCGGTAGGACCGCGTTGGCTCGTCGCCAGCGGATTTGACCTTGCCCTTCTTTCGCAAGGCCTCCTGGGAAAACGCAAACCTGTGAATTTAATCGGCTCGTCCGCAGGAGCCTGGCGTTTTGCCGCATGGATCCAGCCGCAGGCCGTCGAATCCTACCGAAAATTAATTTCTACCTACATTACAGTAAATTATACCCGGCAAGACACACCCTCAACGATTCTGGAAAAGTTTAACCGGATCATCAATGAATACATCGAAAACGACGCGCTCCCTTTTGCCCTGAACAACAAACACTACCGCTTGTCGGTCATCACAGCCCGGTCACGGGGACTGGTTGCCTCGGAAAAACGCCTGCTACAGAAAAGCGCACTGGCGGCCTGCTATATCATGAACTTTTTCAACAGAGACCATCTTTATCATTTTGCCGACAGGGTTGTTTTTTACAATGGCTCCAAACCACCTTCTTTTTGTCTGCTGCCCCAATTCCGCGGAAGATATGTACAGATCAACGAAGTAAATTTCAAATACGCCGTGATGGCCTCCGGTGCGATCCCGCTGGTTGTTGCCGGCGTAAGAAATATTTTCGGGGCACCCCGCGGGGTATACCGCGACGGAGGCCTGATCGATTATCACCTGTCCCACCAATTTGCCGCGGGGGAAAATGAACTGGTGCTTTTTTTCCATCATCAGGAACGGATTATTCCCGGTTGGCTCGATAAAAAAATTGTCCGGCGCGCACCGGATGCGCAAACATTGAGCAATGTCGTCATGGTTTTCCCTTCCCAGAGTTTTGTGGAAAGGTTACCGGACGGGAAAGTCCCGGATCGTGATGACTTCGTGAATTATATTGACAACAGCAGCCGGCGGATTGAAAACTGGAACAGGGCGGTTGAATTATCCGCACCGCTGGGTGAAGATTTCCTGGAACTGGTCGCAAGCGGCCGGATCCGGGAGATGGTCGAAAAAATATGAGGTGCGAAAAGTCAAGTGTTAGGCGTGAAGCGTGAAATACATATTTTTTACTCCTCACGCCTCACTCCTGACGTGAGGTAAAATGATTATTCAATCCCTTCTCGATATTTATACGTCCTGCACGCTTTGTCCCCGAGCCTGCCGGGTGGACCGGACAAAAGGCGAACTGGGCTATTGTCGCCTGCCAGCCGACAT
>Ga0116174_10000436_pt1 | contig 41817 bp, 33 predicted proteins | sample AD_UKC087_MetaG_FD_89801 | JGI IMG/M metagenome (GOLD analysis project Ga0116174, IMG submission 89801) | Active sludge microbial communities of municipal wastewater-treating anaerobic digesters from USA - AD_UKC087_MetaG | ecosystem: Engineered > Bioreactor > Anaerobic > Digestate | place: USA...
AACGCGGAAGGGAGGCAGGGGCGCGACGGGGGGAAGGGGGGGCGGACAAACGGGCGGTACAGGGGGGGGTGAAACGGGAGGTACGGGCGGGGGTGAGACCGGCGGTACGGGAGCTACGGGAGGTACCGGAGCCACGGGCGGTACGGGCGGGGGTGAAACCGGGGGCACGGGAGGTACCGGAGCCACGGGCGGTACGGGAGCTACGGGAGGTACCGGAGCCACGGGCGGTACGGGGGGAAGCGCGGGTGCGAGCGGGGGAAGCCCTGATCTCGTCATCAACGAAATCGACTACGACCAGCCGGGCGATGACACCGCGGAATTCATCGAGATCTTCAATCGTTCCGCCACCGCCGTGGATCTCACCGGCAAAGTCCTTATTTTCGTCAACGGTGGTGTCACGCCCCCCAAAGAATATGCTCGCATTCCGATGTCCGGCACGTTGACAGCCCATGGGTATTGGGTCGCCAAAATGGATCCAGTCACCGTGCCGGCGGGCGTCATGACCGAAAAAATCACGATTAGTGTTCAAAACGGACCGTCGGATGGGGTGGCACTATTCGATACTTCCACGCAAACCCTCATTGACGCGTTTTGCTATGGGGGACCAGTGCTGGGAGCCGTATTCAACGGTATCCCCGGGACCTGGGATCTGGTGGAAGGTACGGCGACAACCGTAAAAGACTCGAATAAAGATGTGTTGAGCCTGATTCGGCAGCCCAACGGCCAAGATACCGATAATGCTTCCGCGGATTGGATGACCACGTCCACGCTCACCCCTGGGGCGCCGAATCCTTGAGGATTTGTCGGAACCGGGGTGGGCAATTCGAATGTAATCTATTGATTTAAAAGAGATTTGGGCTATTTTTTGCTGCAGGGGTGTCGTTGTTGTCTACGACGTAGTACTGCCCGGCCAGCGGATTTGGCTCACGATGGGCTACCCTATCGATATGCAGGATTTCTGGGATGCGGAGGGGGGATTGGAATTCTGATTCTAATTAGAATTAGGAACTAAAACTAGGAACGGGAGGAATCGAGGTAACGGCTGACCCAGCTTGCGATGACGTCCGCGGCATAACGGGCATCGCGCGGCTGTCGAAGCAGATGGCAGGCGTCGTGTAGGGAGACGAATGACTTGGGGTGCATGGCGGCTTGAAAGATCCGTCCCGCGTGTTCGATACTCACGACCTCATCGCGCGGAGCGTGAAGCACGAGAATGGGTTTGTTCAGCGTTCGCAAACGCTGTTGCTGATGATGCTCCTTTAGATCCTCGAGCATTTGGCGTCGAACCGTAAAAGGGCGCCCAGCCAATTGCACGACGGCAGAGCCTGCTTTTTCGATTTGCTCGAGATGCGGGCCAAAGTGACGCTTGATATGGCCTGGATCGAACGGGGCGCCGACGGTAGCCACGGCTTTGGAGTCTGCTATGCGGTGGGCCGCGGCGATGACGGCAGCACCACCGAGCGAATGGCCGATGAGCAAGGCAGGCGTGCCACGCTCGGCTCGCAACCAGTCGGCCGCAAGCACGAGGTCATCGATATTGGACGAGAAGTTGGTATTGGAAAAATCGCCTTCACTGCCTCCCAGACCCGTAAAATCAAAGCGAAGAACACCAAACCCGGCAGCTACCAGCCTGTGCGCGATCGTAACCGCCGCTTTGATATCTTTGGAACAGGTGAAACAATGGGCCAACAGTGCCCAACCGTTTGGGGTCGACGACTCCCATTCGAGACGACCCGCCAGGAGCGTCCCCTGGCTACCCGGAAACTCGATGCGTTCGCTCCGCATGCGACTCACTCCTTTGGGCAAGTGGCCATAGCAGAAAGAAAGAGTGCGTCCAGCCTCGCACCATGCGCGCCTGACGGCTCCAAAGGAGTCGAAATCAGGGCCTTTTAGCTTCGGATGCCGTCGGAGACGAAAAGCCAAAAGACCGAACGAACGGGAAACAACCCCTGGGGGCAACTAAATTTATCGTTGTTTATCAATTAGTTACAACGATTTCGCCCCCTGTCCGGGAGCATGGAAACCTAAAGGGAGTCAGGGCCATCGCCGCCGCCGCACAGCCTTCTTTTCCCGCTTGGCTCCCACATATTTGGAATAATCCTTGTCGTAAGCCAATCGACATACCATACAATCCTTTATTTATAGATTATCGTTATTCAATCGCATCATTGAAAACCTCGTTGACGAGGATAGCCATCGGGGCGGTTTCGGGGCAGGAGCAACGCGGAAAGAGAGTCGGCACAGGCGTTCGTCAGGTAGCGCCGCTCTGGACGGCAAAGGTGCCAATGGCTATAGCACCGGGCGATGCCGTGGCGAGACCTCCAACGAATCGTGTTTCGAACCGCCCTTTGGGTCGTGGGGATGAGCGGTTGTGTGTTTGGGGGCTGCGATAATGATGAGAAGCCGACGATAACGGGCAACCCGACGACGTGGAAAATCCTTTTGTGGGCCGCGGGAAGCACGTCGGAGCCTACCGCAATGGCGGCTCCTCTGGTGGAGCCTGATGATGGCAAGATGCCCGAGACGCTCAAGGACCAGCGCGAAGTGTTGTTTCGTCGGATGAAGGCCTACTTTGGCTATACGGAGGAAACGATGGCGGCGGTGCGGCAGATCGTGGAGGGATCGTCGATTCTTGGGCAGGGCAATCCGTCGGAGACGCATCCGGCGATGACACGGGGAGAGTGCTTTCAGATCAGGAAAGCGGCGGGATTGAGTTATTTGGACGATCCCATTTGCGGGATGCGCAACATGGTTCCGTTGTATAAAGCGTCGGAGGGAGAGAAGCCGCAAGATGCGCGGGTATGCATCGATCAATATGAATTTCCGAATATGCCGTGTGAATATCCGGTGGTTCATGTGACGACGCGGGAGGCCGCGCTGTTGTGCAAGGCGTTGGGCAAACGGTTATGCGATGCGCATGAATGGGAAGGGGCGTGCGCGGGCAGTTTGCGAGATCCGAAAGACGAATATGCGTTTGGCCGGTCTCGTCGCGACATGAAGTCGATTCACAACAACAATCGCACGTTGGTGTGGGCCTATGGCAAGGAGAAGAACCACGCTTTATGTGCGACGGGCAGCAAGAAAAACAAGGATTGTCAAGGAGGGGGATACCGCAAGTGCGGTTCGAACACGTATCCTGCGGGCTCTTTTCCCAAGTGTGTGAGCCCGCTGGGGGTATTCGATCAGCACGGCAACGCGGCGGAGCACATGAATCTTCCGATGAAGCCCGATCAGCTCGCGAGTCTGGGTCACTATGGGGAGACGGAAATGAAGGGGAGTTGGTTCATTTTTGGGACCTACGAAGCCCACGAGGATGATTGTCATTGGCGCGCGCCGGATTGGCATGCGACGAGCGTGTTATCGACGGGCAGTCACTCCAACTATCATCTCGGGTTTCGGTGTTGTGCCAACGTGGGGGGAAAGCCGTCGGAGGCTGCTTCGAAGTAGACGGATATCGTGGAGGGAAGCCTCGGAGTGAAGTTTTTTGTTCGGACTTTTGGATGTAAGATGAACCTGCTGGACACGGCGCGGGTCGTGGCATCGTTGCGTGAAGCGGGTCATGAGCAAGTGCAGCGGGCCGAGCAGGCGGATATGGTTTTGGTCAACACCTGCACGGTGACGTCGGAATCGGAGCGCAAGTCACGGCGTGCGGTACGGTCGGCGCAGCGGGACGGTCAACGGGTGGCGGTATTCGGCTGCGGTCCGCGAGCGCATGGGGAGGCCTGGAAGCAGGCGGTTGGCGGCGCGCAGATCTGTGGCTCGGAGGCGGAGTTATTGAGCCTTTTTGGGGCCAAACCAGCACCTCGCGCGTCCATCACCACGCTTCCCACGCGGCTGCTGGTCCCGATTCAATACGGCTGCGACAATGGTTGTACGTTTTGCGCGACTCGTCTGGCACGCGGGGCCCATCGGACGGTTCCACGCGAAGAAGTGCTGGAGACGGTGCGGGCGTTCGCGGATTCGGGGGGCGGTGAAGTGGTGCTTTCGGGCATCAATCTCGCCGCCTGGGGATGCTCCATATCGACGCATCCGTGGGAATCGGAGCTGGCCTCGTTGCTCACCGCCATCTTGGAGCAAACGACCATCGAACGGATCCGGTTGTCATCGTTGGGGCCGGAATATCTAGATCCTCGTTTTTTCAAGGTATTTCGCGACGAGCGTATCTGTGACCACCTTCATCTTTCGGTGCAAAGCGGGTCGTTCCCGGTGCTGCAAGCCATGGGTCGCAACTACACCGTGCAGGATGTCGAAGAGATAGCGAGGCAAGCGAGAAGAGTTCGTCCGGATACGGCGATCACGGCGGATTTCATCGTAGGTTTTCCCGGGGAAACGGAAGAATATTTTCTGCAAACGCTCGAATTGGTGGAACGAGTGCAGTTTGCCCGGCTGCATGTCTTTCCATTTTCACCGCGAGAAGCAACGGCCGCCTACAGCTACCCCGATCAGGTATCGGAAGAGGATAAGCGTCGGAGGACATCGCTGCTGACGGAACTCGGCCACGCGTGCAGCGCTCGATTTCACCGATCTCAACAGGGCAAAACGGTTCGTGCCTTGAAGCTTGCGGATGGAACGAGCTTGACGTCCCATGGCCTTCGGCTGCGCACCACCACGGGACGGCAAGGGCAATGGGTACAGGTGCGCATCGAGCAGAAGGACATCGTTTCCGGATAAAAATCGATTGGTTCGTCGAGCGCCCGACGAAATGCGCTTGCGCTTTTTGCCATTGGTGTAAGCTTTGAATCGTCTCGAGCTTGATGGGAGCGAACGTCGTCATGGCGTCTCTTCGACCAGAACCTTCCATGAAAACCACTTCCTCGGCGGTGGAGTCCTGGGCCATAAAAATATCCTTTGGTTTCATGCTGTTAGGCATGTTCGGGCTCGTGGTCTACGACCTTGTGGATCCTGAAACCGCGGGGGCGGCCACGGGAGCCGAAGATTCAAAAAAGGAAGCGGATACAGCGGCAGCCACAGAGGCGCCCGCACCGTCCCCCTCGCCAACGATGGATCGACGCCGTTCATCCACTCCAGCCATGGAACGTCGTTCACCGATGCGGATTTCGCGAGAAAGGTCTCTTTCACCACCGTCAGCGGAGTCGGAACCGCTGGCGGACCCTGAGGAAGCGTCGGAGAAGTCATCGATTTCGAATGCGCGGGTGATGGCGGAACGAGCGAATCGTCAACCCATGATATCGTTGGGGGGTTCAGGCGAGAGGATTCGCAATCTGATTCGTCCCATTCAGGCCATTGGGCAACCGTCGGAGCCTTCGGAAGAACGTGGGGGACCTGCTCCGGAAGCGCCGCAAGATCAGCCTGGGTCATCGCCTTCCCAAGTGCCGGAGGCGCCAGAGCCGGGCCCACCGCCGGAGGGAGCGCAAGGGGAGCACTGATTCTTTCGGCATGGTATCGACCGGCATGATGTCGAGGCATCGACAACGGCCAATTGTTGGTTCTCAGCAGCTTTTCACGCGGATAGCTGGTTTCGAAATCATCTCGGCCTTTGCTGCTCCCACGGTTGTGCGCTAGGGGCGAGGGTCCTGATGATGGCAACGGAACTCAATTCTTCTCAACGGTCGGCGGTAGAGCATTCGCGGGGACCGATGCTGGTGCTTGCAGGAGCCGGCTCGGGAAAAACCATGGTGGTTACCCGTCGCATTGCCCGGCTCATCGAAGACGGCACGCCGGCGCGGGCGATTCTTGCGTTGACGTTTACGAACAAGGCCGCCGAGGAGATGGCGGAGCGTGTGCAGAAGCTGGTGGGAAAACGAGCGCAGGACAGTTGTATTTCGACATTTCATTCGTTTGGGCTGCGCGTATTGCGTGCGGAGGCGCGCAGTTTTGGTTTTCGGGATGGCCGGTTTGCGATTTTCGACCAGGCGGATCAGGCGAGTGCGATTCGAGAGATACTTCGCGCTCGAAGAGGGGATCGTCGCTGGGACGTGCATGCGATAGCCGCGCGCATTTCGGCGGCGAAAAACGCATTTGTTTCACCGCAGGAGTACGAGCCCCGGTTCGCGGATCCCTACGATGAAGTGACGGCATGGGTTTATCCGCGGTACGTGGAAGCGCTGCGCACGTTCCACGCGTTCGACTTCGACGATCTGGTCTGCGAGGTGGGACGGATGTTCCGAACTCGTCCGGATTGCCTGGAGCGGTGGCAATCCAAGTATTGGTTCATTCTGGTCGATGAGTACCAAGACACCAATTACGCACAATTCGAGGTGATGCGTTTGCTCGGGCAAGAGCATCGCAACGTATGCGTCGTGGGCGATGACGACCAATCGATTTACGCGTGGCGCGGAGCGGATGTTCGCAACATCTTGGACTTCGAAAAGCATTTCGAGGGAACGAAAGTGGTCAAGTTGCAGAACAACTATCGTTCCACGGAGGCCATCTTATCCGCGGCGAACGCGGTCATTCATGCCTCGACGGCGCGTCGCCATGAGAAGCGGTTGATCGCCACGCGGGAAGCGGGAGACAAGGTTCGTCTGGTGGTGGCGGCGGATGCGGATATCGAGGCATCTTTCGTGGGCGATGAGGTGGATCGGTTGATTCGCGATGGGCTGGCGGCGCGGGAGATGGCCGTGTTGTATCGATCCAACCTACAGAGCGAGCCTTTCGAGACAGCGTTTCGCCAGCGCCAGATCCCTTTTCGTGTCGTAGGGGGCACGCAGTATTACGAACGAAAAGAGGTGAAAGACTTGGTGGCGTTGTTGAGGACCGCGTTGCAGCCGCATGACGAGCTGTCGTTGCGGCGCATCATCAATTATCCGCCGCGGGGAATTGGTCAAATGAGTGTGGAGCGTCTTGCGGCCTACGCGCTTGTGCATGACATGACGTTATGGTCGGCGGTGACGAAGGCGTCATCGATCGAGGGGCTTGCGACGGCGGCGGTGGCGGGATGCGAAGCGCTGGTGACGGCATTGGGCGCGGTGGCCCGTGGGATCGACAGGGGGCTGGCTTCGGCGGAGGTGGCGCGCAAGTTGGTGGCGGACGTGGGAATGGTTGCCGATATCATGTCCGGCTCGGGATCGCAGGAGGCAGCCTCGCGGCGGCGAGCCAACCTGGAGCATTTTTTCAATACGCTGGCGCGTTTCGATAAAACCGGGGAGACTGGTGCCAAAGCGCTGTCTGAGTATTTGCAGCTATTGACATTGAAAACGGATGCGGACGACGACGCGGGCAACGTCGTGACCCTGACGACGATGCACGGAGCCAAAGGCCTTGAATTTCATACGGTTTTTGTGGTTGGGGTCGAAGAGGGGCTCATCCCCCATGCCAGAACGCTCGATGGGAAAACCACGGATGTGACGCCTCAGGATGTGGAAGAGGAGAGGCGGTTATTTTATGTGGCGCTGACGCGAGCGCGCACGAGACTCTATCTTTGCCGTGCGAAACAGCGGACGTTTCATGGCAAAGGGTCGAAAAGAGCGCCGAGTCGATTTTTGAAAAATATTCCCGAGGATCGATTGGAACGGGTCGATATCAAGGAGCAGGCGCCTCCGAGTCGGGAATCGATGTTGGAGGGGGCCGAAGCACTGTTGGCGGCATTAGAGAAGGGATGAGCAGGCTTGCTCCGCGCGTCTCGCGTTGTATCCTCATCGACGTACCCGAAGGTTGGACTCATGCGTTTTCGTTGGTTGTATCGGATGTGTTTGCTCGTGATAGGGGCGGTGCCGTGCAGTGGATGCTCCAAATCCTCGACGGAATCCGCGGTATCCGAATCGAACGCGCAAATCACGCAAATCGTGTTTTTGGATCAGGAGACGATCTGTCCTATTATTAAAAAGGGGATCGACTCTACCTGGCAGGAGCTTCAAGCTGCCACCAAGGGAAGGGATATCCGGGTGATGCGCGTGTACCGGGACACGCAAGGCAGTTTGGCGCGCAAGTACACGTTGATGAAGCCCACGGCGATCATGCCCGGCATGTACTTTCTGACGTCGGAGGAAGAGCTGGTTGATTTTCTGCAAGGGGAAAAGAAAGAAGAGCAAATCAAGGCGGTGTTGGATGCCGCGCGCCCAGCGCATCCGGAGCCTTCAGCCTCGGGGCAAGAGGTGAAGTGACGCCTGCTCGTGCGATGCTGATGACGCGCAAGATTATTTCCTCAACAAAGCAAGCAATCCTGCTTCGTCGAGAAGGTTAATCCCGAGTTTTTGGGCCTTGTCGAGCTTGCTGCCCGCATCCTGGCCGACCACGACATAATCCGTTTTTTTGGATACGGAAGTTCCGACGATCCCCCCCGCCGCTTTGATCAACGCGCTTGCTTCGTCGCGTTTCAAGGTAGGTAAGCTGCCGGTGAGGACGAAGGATTTGCCGACCACGCCGACTACGGCATCCGATAGTTGGCGTTTGGCTTCGAGCAGAACGCCGACCTGGCGAAGGCCCTCGATCACGCCACGCACGGAAGGGGAAGCCAGCTCGGCGAAGATGCTATCGGCGGTTTTTCGTGCCATCCCTTCGATGACACCGCTGCCTTTTTCCGGGGCGACTTGCTCGATGGCTTGTGGGTCGCCTTGCCGGTAGCGTTGGGCGAAGTCGAGCAAGGCATCGACGCTTTCGAAGTGATTGGCGAGGTCTTCGGCCATGGTGGTTCCGAGGTGACGAATAGAAAGGCCGACGAGCACGCGCGCCAGTCCCCTATCTTTTGCGATCTGCAGGGATTTCATGAGGTTGGCAGCGCTCTTTTTTCCCATGCGTTCGAGACCGGCCAGGTCGGCTTCTTTCATACGAAACACGTCATCGGGGGAGACAACGCCAAGTTTGTCGATGACTTGTTCGACGAGGGCGGCACCGAGCCCTTCGATATCCATGGCGCCGCGGCTGGCGAAGTGTCGAAGCCGTTCACGCACCTGGTGGGGGCAGGAGGGGTTGGGGCAGTAGATGAAGATATCTTCGGAGACGACGTCGGCGCCACAGGCGGGACAGGCGGTGGGCCTGGCATAAGATTCGGTATTTATTGGTCTTTTATCAAGATCCACCGAGACGACCTGAGGAATGATTTCGCCCGCTTTCTCGATGAATACGGTATCGCCCACGCGCACATCCTTGCGTTCGAGTTCGGGGAAGTTGTGAAGGGAAGCGCGGGAGACGGTGGTGCCAGCGACGAGCACGGGTTCGAGTTCGGCGACGGGCGTGAGTTTGCCGGATTTTCCGACTTGCACGGTGATGCCTTTGAGCAGGGTTGGTTTTCGCTCCGGAGGGAATTTGTAGGCGATGGCCCAATGGGGGTGGTGACCGGTGCCTTCGAGCCGCGAGTACAAGTCGAGGCGATCCAATTTGATGACCATGCCATCGATTTCGTACGGCAGATGTGGACGACGCTCCGCGTATTGCTCGCAGTAATGGAAGGCGTCGTGGGGATGATGGGCGAGGAAGATTTCGTCGAGGTACACGGGAGCACCGCAGTGCTTTAGCCATTGCAGGACCTCGAATTGCGACGTGGGCAAGGGCAGGTCTTCGGACCAGGGGATTTGGTAAAGGAACGAGCGGATACCGGCGTGGTGCAGCCCTTCGGGGTCTTTTCGTTTCATCAATCCGGCGCAGCCATTGCGGGGGTTGGCGAGGGGTTTTTCGCCGAAGAGAATCAGTTTCTGGTTGTGGGCCGAAAAGGCGTCGAGGGGCCAATATAGTTCGCCGCGCACTTCGAGCGAGCCACGCACGCCATCGAGTCGTTCGGGTACGGCGCGGGCGCTTTTGACTTGACGGGTGATATCGTCGCCTTTTTTCCCATCCCCGCGCGTGACCGCCCTTTGGAGTTGGCCCCGCACGTAAAGCAGCGAGACGGAGATGCCATCGATTTTGGGTTCGACGAGCAGGGGGAGTTGCTCGTGCCGATGGATGCCCAGGTCTTTTTGCCTTCGGTCATACCAGGAGAGGAATTGTCCGAGGGAAGGCAGGGAATCGCCTTTGCCGTCGCGACGATAGGGGGAGATTTTTTCGAGCGAGAGCATGGGCGAGCGATGTTCGACCTGCACGAATCCATCGGTATGGTCCACGCCAGGCGTTTGATCGATGCGCTGCTCCGGGGGGATTTCGAGTTCGTCGGCGAGTTGTTGGTAGCGGTCGACGAGATCGTCGAAGGCGGCATCGGGAATTTCGGGGACGCCATCGCGATACAATCGTTCGTGGTAGGCGATTTGGGAGGCGAGGGCTTCGTATTCGTCGAGAAGGAGCTGCTTAGGATGGCTCATGGGCCGAGGAGTGTTGGATAAGTTGGGAAAGGAGTCCAGGCTGTTGGCGGGGGTGGTGGCGTTGGGGAGGTGGGGTAAAAATGTTCTGAAGGATACGGCGTATCGCCTCTTATCCTACCTCGATTCCATAGCTTGCCTTGGAGCACCCCCAACAGTTTCCCTGAGCTACTAACCATGGGACTGGCGCACTGCGGTGAACAATATGGGATGATCGTGAGCGTTTCGCGTATGCCGTGACCGTGACCGTGACCGTGACCGTGGCCAAGCGATGGTAGGAACTTGTTTCCATCTGTCGTAGGATGAAGGAAAGGCCCCGGGGAAAAATGAGGGGATGGCTCAGGAGAAGGGGGATTCAGCGCCCGGTCGGTACTCGGATAACAAAGGGGATACGAAACGAGAGGGTTCGGTCGTCGAGGTGAATTCGCCGTTTGCGCTTTTGCGATAGCCCGTCAGCGCAAGGCCAGGTCTTCGGGCTCGGTATGGGCCGGGGATTTTTCTTGATTTTTCTCCCACTTGGCAACCCGTTCCATTTGCATCAATACCGAGCGAGCCAGGGCATCCAACGCATTTTGCAAAGCTTTGGCATCTTGTTGTTCGTGGTGTCGGGAAGAACCGATGACCCAAGTGACACTCGACGACTCGAACGGCTCCATGGTGGTAAATTGGACGGTACCGGTTTTGACGTCCAGGAGGCTGGCTTCGACGTGTCCGTGGGAGCCCACGGTGACGCCAGGGGCCATGAAGAAGCCGAGCACGGTGGGATAGAGCCATGCCCAATTGTTCAAGTGGGAGCCATCCTCGGCGGCTACATGGCAAACGAGCAGATATCGAACGCGGTAGCGGGCGGCGATGGTGCGTAAGCCTTCGATTCCCTGGGGATTGGGCAGGCCGGTGGATATATCGGTAATATGGGAAACGTAAGGGGAAGCATCGAGGGCACGAACCATGGCGGGGCCAATCATCGAATGCTGGTCGATGGAAGCAGCGGATTCGGCCCGGAAAGGCTCACCGAGAACCACGACACCCATGCGGGCCGGGAAGCCCAATTCCACGCGGGAACCGAGGATCGTCTGGATATCATGCTCGCTGACGGAACCCGTCAGGTCACGAGAAAATAGCGAACGTTGTAATGCAGGGGCGGAGGCAGACTCTTTGGGGATGGGCGGGGAATTGTCCCCCATGCTTCTGGAAGCGCCGCAACCCAAAGCAACCATAGCCATGACCGAAGTGAGCAATAAGGTAGGAATCCGTTTCATGGCTCTGGAACGTGGTGCCAAGCGGATACCTTACAGCGGTGGATCAAAAATAGATAACTACGCGTAAACAATAGATAAAACAATGTAATGAGCGGATGAAAGATCTTGTTTTTATCGACGACAGCCTGTTGGGGCAACGGGATTGATGAGCAGGGGGAAGTGATTCGAAAGCCAGGGGATGTAGGCAAACCGCTTGTCATGGCCCCATCCCCAGATGGCATCGACGCTACGGCATTTTGCGATACGTCGAGTATAGTCTCCCGCCTCCCGGACGGGTTTGCTTTGATGGATTTGGTCATGCGCCTCATCGCACTGCTGGGATCAATATGGGTTGACTGTGGCCGATTTCGTGGGCTGTGACCGTGACCGGTTTCGTGGGCCGTGGGCCGTGAGCGTTTTCGCGTTTGCCTTGACCATGACCGGTTGGCAAAGACTCTCTGGATCCCCGCGGGCAGTTGTGCCAAGGTTGGCGTTCTTGCACGGATTCTAACGGTGGTTGGTGCTCATGGGCGAGCTATATAGTGGCTTGTCATGGGTATCGAAAGCGAGGAAAGGGTTGGACATGGACGTATTGGAAGCGATCAAGGGACGCAGGACGATTCGCAAGTTCAAGAAGGATCCCATTGCGCAAGAGCAGCTCGATGAGATTTTCGAGGCGGCGATGTGGGCGCCATCTCATGGAAATACGCAGCCCTGGGAATTCGTGGTGGTGGGACCGAAGGCGCGGGCACGATTGCTGGCGATGGTGCAAACCAAGGTCGATGAGCTTCTGGCAGCGCCAGATGTTCCGGAGCCCAAGCGCAAGGGGCTTCTATCTCTTCGCGACGACTTTGGTGGCGCGCCGTATATGGTCGCGGTGGTGAGTCGTCCGGGGGTCGAACCATTGGAAATCGTAGAAAACCCAGAATGCACATCGGCAGCGGTACAGAATATGTGTCTGGCGGCCTGGGCCCGCGGGATTGGGGCGATATGGCTTTCGGTGGGCGCAGCGCCTCCTTCGCGGGGTATTTTGCAAATTCAAGAAGGGGCCCAGGTCATTGCGTTGCTGGCGCTGGGCTATCCTGATTTCGTTCCGCCGCCGCCTGCTCGGGAGAGCTACAAGACGCACATTCGTTCGGTGGAGTAAGCTTGCGGAACACCGAGAGCCGCGCGATCGAGCCCTTCCCTCTATTAGCGTAACTATCGGAATTTATTATATTTTATCCGAAGCCGACAAGGAAAATCGCCCCCTTCTTCCGCGCAGGGTAGCGACAATTCTCTCGCTGGCTCATAGTCCCCGCAAAGCTCGAAGCGGTGGGGAATCGAAGAGAGTTTTGGCGTTGAGCAGCGTGATGGTATTGCCAACCTCGGGGTGAACGTCTTCGCGGGCGGCCTGGTTGATGACGCCTTCGAGCAGCATTCGATGGTCGGGGGGCAAGTTCGCGGGAACAGGTTCGATTTCGGAGGGGTTCACGTCTGGGATTCGAAATACATCGTGGGCGGGGATGGCGGCTTCCACGCCATTGTCGGAGAGCACGACGAATCTGCGGAATTTGGCTCCGGAGGAGGAGAGGGCGAGCAATTTTCCGAGGTCCAGCACGCAAACGATGGAGCCGTGGAGGCTGATGATGCCGCTGACGAAGGGGGGGGTGAGAAAAACGCGGGTGACGGGGCAAGGCATCATCGAGGTTTTGACCTGGGACAGGCGCACGGCGAAGCGCCAATGTTCGATGCGAAAGCCCATGAGTTCGAGGGGTTCGCTGGAGTCCGGGGCGACGATATTCATCGTTTTAGCTCTGTCCGGGTTTGGCGGGGAGCAGGGCTTTGGGTCCCGGGGGTTGGGGAGCATGGGCGTCATCGGTTTTGAACTGTTCGACGCTTGCAAGCAGGGCTTCTCCCAAGCGCTTGAGTCGGTCGCCCTCGGAGACGGTTTGCTCGCTGGCGCTGAGTCCTTCGCGCACGAGCATGTAGATATCTTCCATATTGCGGGCGATATTGTCGGAGACGGCGGCCTGTTCTTTTTCGCGTTCGCCGATTTCCTGAACCAATCCCATCATTTCGTTCAGGCCGCGGAAGGTGGAATCGACTTTGATCACCCCGGCGTCGACGGTGTTGGTGGCGTCGCCCATTCGTCGCACCGCCTGTTCGGTGAGCAAGCGGATCTGCGCGAGTTGCTCTTCGATTTGTCTTGCGGATTTATTGACTCGTTCGGCCAGGTTGGACACTTCGTTGGCGACGACCGCGAATCCTTTGCCGTGTTCGCCGGCATGGGCGGCTTCGATGGAGGCGTTGAGGGCGAGCAAGCTGGTTTGATCGGCGATTTGTCCAATGGTTTCAACGATATTGCCGATGCGCGCGGAGCGTTCTCCCAGGGTTTTGACGTGTTCGGAAACGTCGACGACGGTTTTTCGGATATCGATGATGGCGTTGGAAGCTTCGCCGACGGCCTCGCCGCCGGTTTTTGCGTGGTCGGCGGCTTTTTGTGAATAGGAAGAGAGCTGTTGAATCATCTGGTTCATTTCGCTGACGGCGGTGGCGATTTCTTCGACTTTGACGCTTTCTTCGCGGCTTCGTTGGTGCAGTTGGCCGGCGGTCACGGAGATCTCGGCGGCTGAATTTCCGACTTCCAAGGCAGAGGCTTTGACTCCGTTGAACAGCATCTGCAGGTGATCCAGCATGGCATTGAGATTGCGGGCCAATTGGGCGAGTTCGTCGTTGCCATCGACGGGAAATCGGTGGGTGAGGTCGGCGCCCCCTTTGGCCATCTGTTCAGTGTAGCCGATGAAGCCTTGCAGAGGGCGAACGATGCCGCGGGCGACCAGAAAGCCGAGGAGAATGGAGACGATGAGCGAGAAGCCGCCGGTCCACAGGATGGGGCCTTCGACGCGGTTTCGGTCCTGGAGAAAGCCTGTACGAATGCGTGCCATCACCAATTCGCCGCGTTTTTCTTTGTCTTCGACGAAGATGGTTCGGGGGATGGAACTGAAGTCGTACATGGTATCACCGAGCATCAAGACCTCGAAGGTGCGGCTTCCTTCTCGGTCATGGTGTCGATTGGCTGGTTCGTAAGCTTTGGCGAGGGAAGCGGGGTCGATGACTTCCCCCAAGGTCGAACCGATCACATTTCCATCAACTAAGTAGAAAAGGTTCTGCCATTTGTTTTTTTTGTCATCGGATGCTTTCGTGAAGTCCATGAAGAAGTGGTCGAGGGAGAAGCCAACCAGGATGGTTCCCACGCGGCGTCCGGTGCTATCGCGAATGGGCGCTCCGGTAGCGAAATAAGGTTTTCCCTCGAGTTGTACATAACCGGATAGGACCATGCCCTGGGCAATGCGTTGATAGAAAAGCTGTCTCCGAAGGCGTTCGGCGGTGATTCCCTCGGGAGCTTTTCCGACGGGAACATCGTGGACATCGGTGAGGAGCATCAATTCGGGTTCGAGGGCGGCGCCCAACACGCCACGGGCGGTTTTCCAGCGATTTTCCGGGTCACAGGCGGATGTGGGGGCAGCGGATTCGACGTCAGGGGTGGTTCGTGCGGCCAGGCATCGAACCAAATCCTGATCATTGCCGATCGACTCCACCACAGCGGACATGGCTCGTGCCATGAACGCCGTGGTGTTTTCGAATCGGCCGAGGTGTTTGGCGAGAAAGGCGCCACGGTCCAGAGCGATGCCGAGTTGATAGCGTGACATCAGCACGGTAGTGGCGAGAAATAGCAGCAGCAATCCCGTAATGGACAGGATGATCCGGCTTCGAATCGACCTGAGGCGTGACAAAAACGTGTTGTTCATGCTCGAACATCCATCCTCGTAGCCGCACGGCGGCACTCGATTCTTTCGTCAAGCTTGGTTCCAAGCCCAAACAAGGTAGCACAGAGCTGTCCGAACCGCGTAATTCCCAATGGACCGGGGTTTGGAATGGATGGTGACGGTCCTGTTCAGCGGTAGCCCTGGACAATCACGGGCGGTGGCCCGAGGGTTGGGTCATGCATCAAGAGCATCATCATTGTTCACACGGGCGCCTATTTCCGGCGGAAGCAGCGGCAAGACTCGATGAACCGACGCGAAAGAGCCGACAACCTCCCGAGACGCTCATCGGTCTTCTCGACCTATTTTCCGGGGCCAAGGTGCTTGATTTTGGGGCCGGGACTGGTTTTTTCGCGGTTCCGATCGCGCAGCATCTGCGAAAACTAGGCGCTAATGGCAAGGTATGGGCAGTCGACAGCCAACCGGCCATGTTCGATCATCTTCGGGCGAAGCTTGCAGGGCTCGACCTGGCCCCGATCGAAACGCTCGTGGGGTCCACCGATGAATTGCTTCAGATGGAGGCAGGAAACATCGACCGGGTGTTGCTTGCGAATGTCCTGCATGAAGTCCCGGATCGCCCGAAGCTGTACGCGGCCCTTGCCCATATCCTCGCACCGCAAGGATTGGTGTTGATCGTCGACTGGCACCCCGAAGGGAGCACGGATCATGGTCCCCCCAAAGAGCATCGTCTGGATCCGAAATCCGTGGGTGAATCGCTATCCCAATCGGGATTCAATCGTATCGAGATATCCCCTTGTTTCTCGGATCATTATTCCGTTCGAGCCATTCGATCGTAGAGATCCCATACGGATAGGATGAGGAGAGGATTTTCGTCGGCGAAGCGGCCATGCTTTGTTCGAAGAAGGTGAGCCCACCGGCGAAAGGCGGATTCAATACGCGAAGCTAAAGGATTCGGAGGCGGAGCCTGCATCGTTTTCGGCGCGAATATGGATCCAAAACGCTGGCGCGAGACCCTTGAATTCGAAGGGAATGAATGCTTCCTGAGCAAACGGGCGCGCCTCGTGATCCAGCCCCCAGGTAGGATTGGTCCATGAAGGCACCACGGTAGTCGTTTGCACCGTCCAAGCCGAATCATACCAAGTCAAAGAGAAGCGAGGATTACGGTCGGCCACGTGATAGCCGCGCACGATGATTCCTTCCTTTCCGCCGCTCGAAAACTTGAAGGCGGTATCCACGAGGGGGCGCCATGCCTGTTCGAGGATCTCATCGATCAGCGCTTTGGGTTGGGTTGTGGTCGTACAGGTGAACAGCGGATCATACATATACGAGATGACGTGTTGCACAGGGCCCGCCCCCATGGTGATGGCGCGATCCAAGCGTTTGAGGGAAGTTCTTCCCAATTCGGTGACGTACGAGCATGGTTCGGTGGTGGTGGGTTCGAAAGCTTCGAAGTTCGCCCATAACGTGGCGTGAGCCCCCGCGGCGTTGGCTTCATCGATACCTTTTCGTGCGGCAAGAAAAAGCTCAAAAGTCGAGGCGTTATAGGTTTGCGCGAAGGTTGCCCCCGCGGGCACGGAAGAGGCTTTGGCAAGTTCGGGATCGACTTGCTCGATGGGTTTGTCTTTTTCGTAAGGCCAATACAATGCCCCCTTCGAAGTGCCACGGCCATCTTGAGGCGCAATGATGTCGATGCCGAGCATGGCGAGACGTTTCACACCCGCCGAAACATCCGCGGCGGTGGAATTGCCGTGGAGTTTGTTCGCTGCCCAATAGGGCGAAAGAGCGAAGAGCTTGGTGGGAAACAAGCCATGAAATAGCTCGGCCAACTGTCCATACATGCCGTAAGCGGCATCGAGACCGGTAGCGATGAGAGGCACCTCGAAAGTCTGGTACGTGCCCGCAAAACTTGGGTGCAAGGCCGCACGGGCCTGGTAATCGAGAAAGACCCGTCGAGACCATTCTTTGCCAGCCGCCAGCAAGGTAGGTTCCACATCCCAGGGCTTCGTTTTCGAATGGGCAATGCCCGGCATACCGAGGATAACCTTCATTCCAAGAGCATCCGCGCCATCCAACAGGAGTTGTTCCGAGTCCATGCCATCGCTCACCGCAAACATGACCCATACCTTTCCGGACGATGGGCACGAGCCTTGCGACGAGGTGGTGGGCAATACGATCCGATGCCATGTCGTGGAACCGATGGTGACTTGTTGGTCGAGGTTGGGACAGGCAGCGATGGCGCTGGAATAGGCCTGACCAAACGAGTAGCTGAGAAAACCCTCGATCCTGCTTTCTCCGACGCTATCGATGGCGTGTTGGATGCAGCTCACAGCACCTATTTTGCAGTCCGAAAACGCGGGATCGGATTCGAGATCCTGGCGTGTGCGAGGTTTGAGTTCCGGACCGAATTGCCAGACCCACTGTCCTCCCGCACGATGAAATTTTTCCAACACATCTTGCCAAGCACAAGCATCCTTGCGTCCAAACATCCATGTGGCTTCGATCGCATAGGGAGCATCGACGTCATGATTCCAGGGTCGTCCGCATGGCCCCACGGACGCTTCGGATGGCACGTCCTGCACCACATCCATGGCGGCTTCGATGGGAACGTCGGAGCTGACGTCTTGCGCTGCTTCTGCTCCGGTATCGACGGGGGGTGACGCGGTTTCGGGGTCCGCGCTGTCGGTGAACGAGTCGGGTATCGCGTCGCCAATAACTCCGGAATCGCTTGTATTTTGTGGAGTTTGTTCGGATTCACCACAGGCTACGAAGCCGACCGCGATCAGACAGAGCCCCATCGTTCGGGATATAATCGCTCGCATCGTGGCCAGACGGTAGCGCAAGGCAGGGCATGAGGCGAGCAAGCCCATACAGACCGAGTTTCGTTTGCGTAGGGTCCCCGTCGACACCATCGGCGCAGCGACGGGGAAGTGATCATCCACGACAACCGTTGGGAGAACCGCAAGGGGGATGGTCGTGGGATTGCGTGCTTCGCCCGTGTCGGATGCTTGGGTGGCATCCGACACGGGCACGGAGGGGCAATCGTTACAACCTATTGAAATTACGTAATTTTATTGGTTTAAGGGACTCCGTTTCCACGGCTGCCGTGGACCGTCGATATCCTTTTGGTGAAGGGGGCTCGTGGGATTGGTGTGGCAGGAAGCGCAGACGGGGAAAGACCGACAGGCGAGTCATTTCAGGGGAGCGGGCTGACAGATTCCCAAATTTTTTCCTGAATTGGATGGGAATACGAGCAGGGGGTTGCCTGGACGTTGAGCTGGTCTTTGCGTCCATTTGGATCACCCTTGTAAAACCATCAATAAATACGTCTGGTTGAGCAGTATGGGGTGATGCTCGCGGGCTACCAAGCCTTCTCCAAAAGCTCGGTGAAGCATTCATCCTGTGCGAGGTGGGTGATGGTCAGCTCAGCCAGGCTTGTGCTGCTGCTCGGCTGGGATAGTCGTCCGCGGATCGCCGGATGCGCCCTGCGTGGCAAGGAAGCATCGAGCCGGGATGCCAACGGATTGTCTGCATATTTCGATACGTGGAGCGTAGTGTTCCGGCTTGTGGACCGATGTTCGTGCATCGTGACCGTTTTTGTGTGCCGTGCGCCGTGGCCGTGACCTTGGGGTCCAAGACGACATATTGCTTACACTTTTGGGTAGCAGAGAGTGAGAGAATGGGCGTCAGGGCAAGTCAGGAGGGAGGCATGGCAGAGCTACACATTCCGGTTGCGGTATCGTCATTGTTGTCTTCGCCGCCGACTTCGCATTCGTTGTGTTTGCCAACGCCATCGCAATTGGAATCGACGACGGCTTTGAATTCGAGTTCGACATCGATTTCGTTGTTCAAGGTGTAATCGAGGGTGACTTCGGTGACGTCGCCTGGCAACAAGTCGACGGCGGTTTGGACGACTCCGAGGCAGGACCAGTCTGATTTTTCGCGTTTGAAGAAAGCGACATCGACGCCATCGGAGACGCCGAGGGCTCCGCGATTGGCGACAGCGGCTCGCAACCGTAAACGCAAGGGGCAGACGAGGGGATCGACGTCGAGTTGCACTTGCAAGTCCGGAGCGCTGAACAGCGCGGCACCCTGGGCATTCATGCGGAAATTGTTGTAGCGGGGATTGGTCCAATTGCGTTCTTCGTGTTGCGGGATGGCACCGCTCGAAAGCACATTGGTGATGTGATAGGCGTGTCCACTCCATACGCGTCGCGTGCGCACCCAATTGTCGAGAGCATCGCCGTATACGGCGATACCGCGATGGCCGCACAGGGAGGTCGTGCAGAAAGGAGCGGGGTAATCCGCGGGTTTCCAGGGGGCGCCGGTTAGTCCGATGCTCCACGGGGCGGTGCTGCAGCCGACGACGTTTTCGTTGGCGACAACGATGATCTCGGCGTTGTTGTCGCCATCGACGTCGGCGACCAAGGGATATTCCGTGGCGGTGCGTGTGTTGACGGAGGTTTCGAAAAGCACCTTGCCACTGGTGCCAGAATACACGCGGGTGAAGCATTCATCGGAATACACGACTTCGGCGACTCCATCGCCTTCGAAGTCGAACAAGGAAGAGCCAGTGACATTGGAGGAGATATCTTTGGTGGGAGAACTCCATCGGACACCCGTTCGATCGCAACCGGCGGGCAGAGGGGAGCCTTCGCATTGCAAGTCGATCACGAGGTACAATCCTTCGCCCGCGGTGCCGATTTCGGGATAGCCATCGCCATCGAAGTCACCGATGTTCAGAGGCCCGCCGCCATCGGTTTGCAAAGACAGCGGCCCCCAGAAGGTGCTGCCGTCGTGACCGTTGAGGATGATGAGCGAACCGTTAGCGACCAGGGCAACCTCTGGTTTTCCATCGAGATCGAAGTCCGCGATGCTGGGAAAGTGGTATGCGCCCAGGTCTGGACGCTGCCATAACGGGGTGCCATCGTGATGCCAGGCGCTGCGATCGGAAACGATTTCCAGGTCACCATCCCCATCGAGGTCTGCGGCGGTGGTGGCTGGACTTCCATACTCCACCGGTTTGCTCCACAGCAGCATGCCTTCATGATTGAACACGCTCAGACCAAAAAAGATCTCCGCGCGCCCATCGCCATCCAAGTCGGCAATATGAACGCCGCCCCCCCAACCGTTATGATTGAATCCAACGTCGGTGTTGGATATCCACTTCAGGGTCCCATCGGCGTTGAATGCCTTGACATAAGGTTTCGAATCCACCATGGGTTCGAGCCTTCCCACGCCGACGATTTCCACCTTGCCATCACCATCGAGGTCGCCCACGCTCAGGGCGATACCAGCGCCGAGGTACCCTGCATAACCAGGGGTTTCGAAGGGACGAGCCTGAATGGTGCCGTCTTCTCCGTTGAGGATCGTCAGCACGCCGCTATGCATATCGTAGATGGGATCGTTGGGGACGCCGGAACTGGTCGGGGTATCGTCATAGGCGGCAAGGATCACCTCTGGTTTGCCATCCCCATCGAGATCGAAGACGGCGGGACCTGCCAGAGCATCGAAGCGATTGCGCAACGGCACGTAGTGAAAACGCAGGGATGTGCTTGTGTTCACCGCACCATTTCGATTGAAGCCGTGTTGGATGGCTCGTCCGGTGGACACCTCGGCGATACCGATGGTGGCCCCATCACCGTCCTGCGTTGAACCAAGTTGTGCGTATTTGAGTTCGATGACTCCCGGGTCCGCATGGTTTTTGGCATGCAAATTCGCCTGAAACTCTATCCATTCTCCCGTGTTGCCCACCTGTCCGCGCCATTGCACGGCTACGCTTCCCACCGAGGTATTCACGGAAGCGCAAGCCGTCACGTTTTTCAGGTCATCCCAATAGGGGGCCACGACGAGGCTGGGGGTAGAGGGGCTTAACAATTCGGTATTTTGTGGAGCAGGTCCGCCCTGGTAGTTCGCATCGAGCGTCAACCAACCGTTGGTGGAAACAATCATCGCGGTTCGGTCTTTGTCGAAAAAGGGCAAGATCAGCCCTCCGAGAGGAACGACGGCCAACGCTTCATCGGAGTTGGCGAAAGCGAGAGGAAATCCTTGTGAGCAGATGTCGACGGCAGGAGAAGAGGAGGATGCTCTCACATACGGAGCGGTGACCGGCGAATAGGCCCATTCTCTGGCAGGTTGGAATTCGCCCACCGGAGGATGATATTCACAGGCGGGCAAGGCAGTCGCGGGAAGGCATCGATTCAGCGTGGGCTCACAATATTCGTCGTCATCGCAATCCGCGAAGTCGATACAATCCCCGCCTGGAACGACGCATTGGTTGTTGAAGCACACATCGGTGGCATCGCAACATACGATTGTCTCCTGACCACAGGGGACCGTGGGTGGCGTACAGGCGGCAATGCATTGACCTTTGTGGCATTGCTGATCGGCTTCACAGCATACGGGGGGATCTCCGCAACGCTCTCGGGGAGCGGGGCACTTTTCGAAGCATTGGTTATCGATGCATTCCTGGTTATCGGTACAGCACGCGAGGCCACATTGTTTTTCTGGGGGGCAGACGGTTCCTCCACCATAAGCACCTGAGCCTCCAACGCCCGCGGAGGCGCCCGTACCGGATTGTCCTCCGACGGCGCCGTCGGTTCCGCCATCCGCGCTCGAACCTCCCTGACCATTGGCGTCGGGAGGCACGACGATATCCGTTTCGTTGCCGCATGCCGTGGCGGAGACAACAGGTACCAGCAAGCCAGAGGCAAGAAGCTTGCGCCATGGAAACGAGCCATTTCGTCGGGCGATCACGGCCATCGCCATCAGCAAAACCACGAGAAAACCGTTGGGGGCAGCATGCCGAGTCATTCGGCAGCCGCATCCGTCATCGGAGTCTGAATCGGCAGCGGGGGGAGTTTTCGCGCCACCGCTGCCCGCGCTGCCCGAAGTTCCAGCGCTTGCTCCCGAGCCGCCTTGTCCGGCCTCGGCTCCCGAGCCTCCCGAGCCCGACGCTCCCCCGGCGCCTCCTGTTCCCCCTCCAGAGCACTGTCCTTGATCACACACGCCTCCGGAGCAGGCGGTACCATCCGGTTGATGATTGGGAACACATGCTCCCTCCCCATTGCATGTATCCGGATCGGTACATTCATTCTTGGTGTTGTCGCCACATTCATAGCCTTCTGGACGATGATTCGGCAAACAAGTTCCGAGCCCATCACAGCTATCCGGTTCCGTACACGCGGTAGCTTCGTGGCTACCACAAGCCGTCCCTTCGGCAACGTGATTGGGCTGGCATACGCCCTGGTCATCGCAGGTATCCGGTTGGGAGCACTCCGAAGTCGACGAGTCTCCGCAGGATTTTCCTTGGAGCGATGGCATGGCCGTGCATTGTCCTTGCGAACCTGGAGCGGCACAGGAATGGCAATCCGGACAAGCGCTCTGGGCACAACACGCGCCGTCGACACAATGACCGGTCTCGCATTCCCCCGCCTCCGCACACGCTTCCCCCAGCGTTTTTCGCAAGATATAGGCGTATACGGCGCCCGAGGAGCTTCCCTTATCATCATCACCATTGGAGCCCACGAGCGCGAGGTCCTCATAAACGGCAACGGCGATGCCGAAGTTATCGTTGGCGGCAGCATCGTCAGCGATGAGAATCTGTCGCTCTGTCCAGGTGGCTCCTTGCCGTCCAAAGACGTAAGCAGCGCCGGAATTGCTTCCTTTGGGGTCGGCGAGATGGGCACTGACCATCACCACGTCGCCAAAAATCGCTACCGATTGGGCGAAGCGGTCCTCGGCCGCGCTTTCACTTCCGACGAGTTTGGCTTGTTGTGAAAAGGTTCCCGAGTCCCGAACGAAGACATAAGCGGCCCCCATGTTCGCGGCAGTGGAATTGTCACGATAAGCACCAGCGATCACCGTGTCGGCATCGACAGCCACGGAGAAGCCGAAGTAGGCGTTGGCGTTCGGATCGGCGGCGTTCAGTTTTGCGGCGGCTGACCAGGAAGTGCCTGTCTTTTCAAATACATACGCCGATCCGGAGTTGCTCGCACCGTCATCGTCATTGGGAGAGCCCACCACGATCGTGTTGCCCTGCAGCGCCACCGCGCGTCCGAAGTTGTCATTCGCCGCCCCATCGCTGGCCACAAGTTTTTGCGCTTGGTTCCAAGCCGTCCCAGAGCGTTCGAAAACGTAAACGGAACCCGAGTTGCTTCCTTTATCGTCATCGGCGTAAGAACCGATGACCGCCGTATCACCATCGACCGCTACCGCGACACCGAAGTAGTCGGAAGCCGCGGCATCACCAGCCACGAGTTTGGCTTGTTGCGACCAGGTGGAGCCGGAACGAACGAAAATATACGCCGCTCCTTCATCGGAGCCGACGCCATCGTGTTGATACGCTCCCACCACGACGGTTTCGCCGCTGATATCGACCGCGAAACCGAAGCGATCGGTGGCGGCACCATCCGAAGGCGTCAATCTCGCAAGCTGCTTCCATCCGGCTGCTTCACGGGAAAACACGTACGCGGCGCCGGTGGCGATGCCGCGGTCGCGCGCTCCGTAGGCCCCTACCACGGCCAAGGAACCATCGACCGCCACGGCATATCCCAGGTTTTCGGCGGCCAATCCATCGGTAGCGAGCAGCTTGTCTTGTTGGGGCCAGGATGACGGATCAGCGCTATCTTGTTCGAAGATGAAAGCCGCGCCGCAGTTGGACCCGGTATCATCTTCTCCCGTTGCACCCACGATCGCGCGGGTTCCATCGAGGGCGACCGCGATACCGAACCAATCGTTCGCGACGATCCCGGTGGATAGAACCTTGGCTTGCTGTGTCCAATTCGTTCCAGAGCGCTGGAAAACATAAGCGGCGCCAGCATTGGCAGCAGCCTCCTTGTCGCCCCACGCGCCCACCACCATCCGGTCGCCATGCACCGCAATCGCGGCGCCAAAGTAATCTTGCACATCGGAGTCGAGCGCGATGATCTTCTGCTGTTGCGTCCAATCCGTTCCATTTCGTACGAAAACGTAGGCAGCTCCCGCGTCGGCGGAAGGTGTGTTGGCAAGGCTAGCCCCCACGGCGATCGTATCGCCGCTGATGGACAGGGCGGAGCCAAACTTGTCCAACGCCGCCGCATCGCTTGCCATCAACTTGCTTTGCTGCGACCAATTGCTTCCCGTTCGCGCGAAAACATAAGCCGCTCCCGCCAGCGACCCTTTTTCGCTATCGCCACTGGCGCCGATCAGCACTGAGCTACCATCCACAGCAACCGCGATACCGAATTGATCCTGTTCGGCTCCGGCATCTGCCGTCAGTTTGGCTTGTTGTCCCCACGCATTCGTCCCGCCCGCGTTTTGTCGGAAAATATAGGCAGCCCCCGCCATCGATCCCTTGTCGTCATCGCCGTTGGCCCCGACGATCATGGTATCGCCCTGGATAGCGACGGAGATACCGAAGTAGTCCAAGCTTTCGAGACTCGTGGGGAGGATTTTTTTGTGTTCGGTCCACTGGTTTGCCGAACGCAAAAACACGTAAGCGGCGCCAGCTTCGGCCCCCGCCTCATCATTTCCATACGCGCCCACGACGATGGTATCGCCATCGATGGCCACGGAGGCGCCAAAAAAATCTCCTGCCATCCCATCGGAAGCCAAAAGCTTTTGTTGCTGAACCCAGGTGGAGCCTTCGCGCGTGAACACATACGCGGCCCCCGCATCCACGCCCTTTTCATCGTTACCGAAAGCCCCAACGACGGCCGTATCCCCGCTGATCGCCACTGAATATCCAAGCTGATCGTTGTTGGTCCCGGCGCCATCTTGCAAAATCTTTTGATCGATGACCCACAGGATCGGATCGATCGTCAACGGATAGCTCGCGCCTCGATCGTCGACGACAATCTGAATCGTCGTCCCTTGTGCATCGAGCCAACATGGTACTTGTTGACCGTTGGCGTCCCATGCCACGAGACCACTGTACGAAAGGATGGTGCGTCCAGCCTCATCTTGCAGGGAGAGGGTACCGGCACGGGGTGTGGTTACGGCATGCACAGAGCCCGAAACCTGGAGTTCGAGCACGAGAGGGGATTCGGGCAAGCCGGGCGTTTGCGCCGATTCTGGCAAACTCGGGGGGGCAATGAGATAAAAACCTTGTTCCATGCCCAGAGGGCCGTTTGCGAACCATTCTTCGAACTGCTCTGTCCGCTCGAAACGTACCGCTCCTTTCACGATGCTCGGACCCGCGGTGGGCTCAGGAACGGGAGAAATCGCTCCAGAACGTCCCACGCCTTCCCAGCGAAGGGAGACATCCCAAGCTTGTGCGGGAGTCGTGGGACGGGCCGTCGAGATACGCAGGGCAGCTTCCGCATCCACGGTGGCGGCGAGTCCTTGGCTCGCGTTGAATGCATGAGCACGATCGTCGAGGCGTCGAAAGTCATATCCGACCGGCGCATCGTGGTGACGTCGATCCGCGGGGATATCTTCCGCCGCGCTGGGTATGGTCATGGCGTGGTGGGAAGGGGTGGGTGCGGGAGTGATGGAAGTCATCACGTCCAAGGGCTGATCGGAGACGCTACAAGCGATCATCAGCGCTGCGCTGGTGAGAGCCAGCGCTCGGATCCACATCAACGGACGATATTGGGAAAGGGGCGTTCGTGAGTTCATGGCTCCTCGAATCGAAACGCAAGGGGTCCGAAGGACACGTTTGCGAAAGCGTCAAATGCCGAAACCATGGTCTCAAGGGCGGTGCGGATTGTTGTGCGCCTGAACATGGACATAGAACAATAGCATGACGTCAGGATGCGTGTTTGCACGGAACCGCGGCGGGCGCGGATGGGGCGGAAATAATGCTAGAACGGCGGGTGGGACCTTGAGGGCCGAATTGAATCGACGTCACGCGACTGGAGCGTCAATTTGCGCAGTATTGATTGACTTTGTTGACGAGATTGGCCTCGGTCGTTTCGACTTTGCTGATTTCGCCCATGGCTTTGGTGAGTCCGGGAAGGTCGTTTTCGTTGGCGGCTTTGACCATGTCACGGGCCGCCTTGGCGCCGGTTCGGAGCATTTCTTCATATTCGACGGCCATTTTTTTTAGTTCTTCGTCTTTGATTTCGACGACTTTGATGTCATTGGCGGCCGTTTCCATGGTTGAGGCGACTTCTTCGATCGCTTTGGTATCTTCCTTGGCGGCGTTCATTTTTGCGGTAGCGGCTTTGATGGACTCGCCGTTTTTGTTGATGACGGTGACGAGTTTGTTGCAGTCCTGCACTTTTCCACCGCAGCAACCCGCGAGGGTCAAGCATCCGACGAGTGCGAAGAGACCGACCGCGAGATTGCGGGTCATGGGGCATCTTCCCTGGTGTGTATTGGTCCCTGGTTTCCATCCACTGCCATGCATCAACAACCTCCCAAGGATCACGGGCATGCACCCGCTTGGTTCAGGGTTCGACGATCTCGGTACTACGACCTGTTGGGTTCCGTCAAAGCTTGTTGGCCTCACGAGGGGGTGTGAATGCGGATTATGCTTCTCATGAGGCTCGAACCGCTACAGTTTGTCGGTTCTGCCTTGTTCTCGCAACGCATCGATGACCTGTCGAACGTCTTGACTTCGGTCACGCGGCATGACGAGCAAGGCATCTTCGGTTTGGACGACGACGAGGTCGTGAACGCCGATCAAGGCGACGACTTTTTCGTGCCGTTGGAGGGTCCAATCGGCCACGATGTTTCCGGAAGCATCGATGGTGATGGTTTTGTTGGGCACGGCGTTACGGCTGTCGTCTTTGGGAGCGAGTTCCCATGCGGTTTGCCAGGAGCCCACATCGCTCCAACCGAAGTTGGCGGGTACCACGGCCAAGGGTTTGACTTTTTCCATGACGCCGACATCGATGCTCACGGAAGGAAAGGCGGGGAAGATTTTTTCCAGCGCGGATTGTTCGTGGCCGTCGGCGGCGGCCCGGTTCAGGGCATCCACGCCTTCGGCCAGAAGCGGCAGGTGTTCACGAATCGCATCGACCATTTGTTGCGAATGAAAAAAGAAAAAGCCGGCGTTCCACAGGAATTTTCCTGATTCGAGCATGGCGTGGGCCCGTTCAAGGTCTGGTTTTTCCACGAAACGAAGGGCTTCGAAGGCACCATCGCCGCGTGCCGCGCCTTTTTCGATGTAGCCGTATCCTGCTTCTGGTCGAGTCGGTTGAATTCCGAGCGTTGTGATGATTCCGCTAGCGGCCACTTGCATCGCGTGAGTGACGGCGGACTGAAATCCAACTTCGTCCGTGGCTACATGATCGGCGGACAGGACCGCCACGATGGCGTTGGGGTCGCGTCGTCGAATCACAGCGTTTGCCCACGCAATGCAGGGGGCTGTATTGCGAGCGGTGGGTTCGGCAAGGATGTTTTCCGTGGGCAAAAAGGGGAGGCATTGGCGCGTGTGCTCCACGAGATGGGCACCGGTGGCAATCAAGATATTGGATGGGGGGACGACAGCGGTCATCCGCCGCACGGTTCCGAGCAACAGGGGTTCGGAGGGGTTGGGGCCCAAGGCAAGGAATTGTTTAGGATTTCGATGGCGAGAGGCGGGCCAGAAGCGAGTTCCGGACCCACCGGCCATGATGACCGCGAAATGGCTGGACGTCATAGTTTTCCTCAAATTAGGCATAATAGGGCAAGGGAGCAACGGCGAAAGCCCGGAATTGTCATTGAATCTGGCTTCCCATGACGGATCGTTCGTTGGGGGAGCGGTAGGCGGGCAGGGATGGTGCCGCTACCCTTGACCCTTGGCCCCCATGTCTCCTAAGTTTCCTTCCGTACCGTCGCGCTTTCGAGCGGGCGGTCGTGCAAGTTCGCGAGCGAAGCGCGAACGTGGAAGGACGATGAGATGCTGTTCGAATACGCGAGTGTAGGCGCGTTTTTTCTGATCGCGATTCTCTTCGTGTTTGGAGCGCTTCTTTTCGGTCGATTGATCCGGCCGAATCGTATGTATAGCAAGAAGCTCGAAACGTATGAGTGTGGCGAAGCACCCGTGGGGCAAGCGTGGTTCAACTTCAACCCACGTTTTTATATCGTGGCGCTGATTTACATCATCTTCGATATCGAGATTGCGTTCATCTATCCTGTTGCGACCGTTTTCAAACAGTGGGTAACCCAGGGTATGGGGTGGTTTGCCTTGGTGGAAATCATCATGTTCATCGGCATTTTGCTGATTGGTTTGGCCTACGTATGGATGAAAGGCGATCTCGAATGGATTCGAACGCTGCGTTCGGATCGTCGCGGCCCTCAAGACGTTCGCAGCGATGGCTCTCATCCCAACGCGTTGCCTGAAACGGCACCTCAGGAGATCTAGGTGACTTCTTCAACCCATTCGACGACTGGCATGGAAGCTCGCTATGCCGGCGAGGTCGGCTCGGTCATCCAGACCAACGTGGATCAAACGCTCAACTGGCTCATGAATTGGGGTCGTGCTCACAGCATTTGGTACCTGCTATTTGGTCTTGCATGTTGTGCGATCGAGCTGATGCAAACCGGTGGTCCGCGAGCTGATTTCGAGCGTTTTGGAGCCGCTCCTCGTCCGAGTCCTCGTTCGAGCGACCTCATCATGATCGCCGGGACGTTGACGTATAAGATGGCTTTGCGTGTTCGACGCCTTTTCGATCAGATGTCCGAACCGCGATATGTCATTTCCATGGGGTCTTGCGCCAACTGCGGAGGGCTATTTCAATACGGTTATTCGGTCGTCAAAGGTGTCGATCAGATCCTTCCGGTGGATGTGTATATCCCGGGATGTCCTCCGAGGCCCGAGGCCCTTCTCGAGGGGCTCATCAAGATTCAGCAAAAAATCAAGAGCGAGAAATACTTGCAGGAGCGTTACGGGGCTTCTCGGAGCGTCTCCAAAACATCCCGATGAGCCTTTAGCGATAAGCGGAACGACAGATGGATTCCAAAAACATCTTCGAAGCCCTTCAAGCGAAATTCGGCGAGGACGTGGTCTTCGGCTACACCCCTGCCAGTCTGGCTTCGACCGACGACTATTTTTTCGTTTCCCCTGACGGAATCGTGGAGGTGGCGCGGCATCTTCGTGATGAGCCCACGCTCGCTTTCGACTTTCTCGAATGTTTGACGGGCGTGGACTATCCCGACGCTTTCGTGCGCACGCCGCAGGAGGAGCAGACCTCCGAGAAGGGGACGATTCACGTGGTCTACCATTTGCGGAGCTACGACAAGAAGCATCGGGCGGTCATGAAAGCATCGTTGTCCCGCACCGACCCTCGGATTGCCACCTTATGTCCCATCTGGTCGGCGGCCAATTGGCAAGAACGCGAATGCTTTGACCTTCTTGGCGTTCACTTCGAAGGGCATCCGGACCTTCGTCGCATCATGCTTCCCGACGATTGGGTTGGGCATCCGCTGCGCAAGGATTATGAGGAGGCGCCTTTTTACCAGGGTATTCCCACCACGCGTCCCAATCCTCTCGCCATGCTGGCGAAGAAAGCGGCATCGGAGGCTGCCAAACCTGCTGCGAAAGCGAAAGCCGAACCCCAGGCCACAGCCAAAGAAAAGCCGAAAGCTGCTGCAAAAACCCAGGAAAAGCCTGTCTCCGAATCGGCTACGGCTAAGGAAGCGGAAAAACAAGATAAATCCAAGGATGATGGCGATACCATCGGGTCCTGAAGCCCCCAACCCGACCGGATCGACGAAACCGAACTCGAGTGGAAATCATGGCTGAAGTCATTGTGACCCAGGCGCCCGACGGCGAAGAGATGAGCCTGAACATGGGCCCGCATCACCCGTCGACCCACGGCGTGTTGCGATTCATCCTGCACACGGACGGCGAGATCATCAGCCGTGCCATTCCCGATGTGGGTTTTTTGCACCGTTCCATCGAGAAGATCGGGGAACGAAATACCCTCGCGGGCTTCATGCCCTATACCGACCGCGTGGACTATCTGGCGGCGATGTTCTGCAACGAGGTGTGGGCCATCGCTGCCGAAAAGTTGCTCGCAGTCGAAGTTCCCCCACGAGCCCAATACCTGCGATGCATCGCGGGAGAACTCAACCGCATCATCAGCCATCTCATCGGCCTTGGCTGCATGGCCATGGACCTGGGAGCGTTCACCCCCTTCGTCCAAGCGCTGCGGGAGCGCGAATTCGTCAATGATTTCATAGAGGAATTGTGCGGAGCGCGCCTCACCTACAACTATTGCCGCATCGGTGGCGTCTCCCACGACGTGCCCAACGACACATGGAAAAGCCGAGTCCTGGAGTGGATCGAACACTTCCTTCCCATGGTCGATGAGTTCGATCGGCTCATTACCTACAACGAGATCTTCGTGCAACGATGCGCCAATATCGCGGTTATTTCCGGCAAAGAAGCCATCGATTGGGGACTGGTCGGCCCCAACTTGCGAGGAAGCGGAGTCCCACGCGACGTGCGTCGCGATGACCCTTACGGGGTCTACCCGCAACTCGAATTCGAAATCCCCATCGGACGCGGAAAAATGGGAACCGTCGGCGATTGCTTCGACCGTTTTCTCGTTCGTGTCGACGAGATGCGCGAGTCCGCGAAGATCGTTCGCCAGGCGTTGCTGCGCATGGATGAGCATCCCAAGGGAGAAATCCGGGGCACCCTGCCCAAGAAACTGAAGTTCGATGGCGAGGTTTATGCCCATGTGGAAAGCGCTCGCGGTGACTTGGGCTGCTACGTCATCGGCCACGGACAAGAACAACCCTATCGTGTCCGCTTCCGCACCGGTTCGTTCACCGCCATGGGCATCATCGAACCCAAAAGCCCCGGTCTGTTCGTAGCGGATATGGTCGCCCTCATCTCCAGCTTCGATGTCGTCGCTCCCGAAATCGACCGCTGACTGCTCAATACACCTTGCCTTTGTCAATGCTGGGCCACCTCTTGCCCGGTTTTGCGCTATGATTGCGAAAGGCCGTAAAGAGCAGAACGAAGAGGTGAAACATGCGTCTGCGCCCAAACGCTGTCCTAACCGTGATACTTGCGTCCTGTACGCTAAGTCTTGTCGCTCCACGCACGGCCGAAGCCGAGCCCATCGTCTCGCACGACCCAATGACCTGGGTCTTTCCATGGGATAAGACCGTCGGCCGTATCATCGGACAAGAAGCCGATAGCGAGGGGCCCAAAAGTTTTGTCATCAAACCTGATGGGGGAGCTTTGATCCTGGATCAAGTCAACTGTCGGGTGCTCGATACCGACCCGAAGGGCAACCTCATCCAAACGCTGGCGCTCCCGGCGCCTACCTTCGACGATATCGAGTTGGTGAACGAAAACGTGATGGTGCTGGCCGACCGGCTCGTGTCCAAAACGCTGCTCCTCATGGACTTACAAGGTCACCCTCTCCAACAAATCGAGATTCAAGGAAGGGGCATTACGCATAGTGGACTGGTCACGGCGATGATCGCGCGAACGGATGGGGTATGGCTGGAAGTCGAGCATCGACACAGCGTGAAAGTGCTCGACCGAGCCCTGCAGCCTTGTGAACGGCAGATCATCACGGGACGCCCTGTGGCTAACGGATGGAATTTACAAGGAAAACTCGATGGACGAGGCGAGGCCATCGTATCGATCGGGCGTCGAATCCACCGCGAAACCATGCGTTCCGTATCCCTAAAAGGACAGCTTCCTATAAGGCGAATCGTATGGCTGGACATGGATGCCAAGGGGCAGGTTCATGTGGTGTTGCACGAAGCGCAATTTGCTACAGAATCGCCCTATCCTGTGCAAAAGGAGCAATATGCATGGGTTGTGCTGGATGAGTCATTGCAGGAGATCTCGCGAACGATCAGTCCCTGGGTATTGACCCTATACGATCAACGTGTGGAGTGTCGATTGGGGCCGGATGGGCGAATGTGGCAGATGGCCTTCGACACGAACGGAGTCCGGCTGATCGATTGGGGAAGGGGGACGCCATGAAGACGCGATGGAGCCTTGCCGTAGGTCTTGGGATACTGGCTTTTTCGGCGACGTCGAGCGCCACGCCGCCTACGGAAACCGCGAAAGATATCGTGTGTCGGGGCAAATCCGGGGAGGGATTTTCCTACGCTTGGGGAGGGGAGTGTTGGTGTGGCCAGGGATGCAAGCCTGACCTGACCAACTGTGAACCGGGCAAATGCACGCCGAAAGCGGGGTCCACCGGCTGCCCGGAATGCACCCATAGCGGCAAGTACGGCGCGGATTGCTCGGGTTTCGTCTCCAAAGCATGGCAAGTACCCAAGCCTTTCCCGGTAGAAGCTTGCGATGTGGATCGGTATGTGGCGTCGAGCTTCACGAAAAATCACGAGTTTTGGAATGTCGTTCCGATGAGCAGCTTGCAGCCCGCGGATGCGGCCGCCAGCAGCACTCATGTGATCTTGGTCATTGGAGAAAAAGACAGTCAGGGCAACCACGAGGTGGTGGAAGCCAAGGGCTGCAATTACGGCATCGTTCGTCAAAGCAGGAGCTTTTCGTCGAGCTATAACGGCGCCCGAAGGATCAACATCACCACGTGCGAATGCGCCAGCGGTGAAGAGCAAAGCCGTGAATGCGGTGACTGCGGAACGGAACATCGAAGCTGTGCGGACGGTTGTTCCTGGTCTGCTTGGTCGGCTTGCGAAGGACCCGATCCAACGGGAGAGCAGGCGAGTTGCACCGTCGAAGGGGCAAAGGGCGCCTGTGCGGTCGGTGTGAAGCAGTGCGTGGCGGGATGGTTGACATGTCAGGCCGCGCAAGCCACGGAAGAAATCTGCGATGGCATCGACAACGACTGCGACGGGGAGATCGATAACGGCACGCCGGAGTCCCTTGGGGAAGGAAAGGCTTGCAATCACACGTGCGGCCGAGGGGAAACGGTCTGCATCGATGGCGCATTGCAATGCGTGATGCCAGGAGCCTCAACACCCAACGACCCCTGTGATAGCGGAGTCGGGGATAGCGGGGTCGGGGGGCAGGACGGCTCACCTACTTCTGAAATAAATTCTCCTGGCACGTGGCATGAACCCGAGTCCGTCAGTGGGTGTGCATGCCATGTGGGCAGCGCCCGTGGCAATGGGAGCCTGTGGGGATTGTTGGCCGCCGCGGCTGCCGTATGGGGCTTCCGACGACGTTCCCGATGAGCGATTAGGGCTTTGCAAGAACCATCCGCCCAGGCCGCGATCGCGATAAGCTCCGCAACGCCCGAAACAAAACGATCATCATCCGTATTTTCTCCAACAACGGTGGGAATCGAATCATCGCCCATCACACGAAGACAATTTTGCCAAGGACTTGCCCGAGGCAGCCACGGCATTCTACGACCGTCGCATGCATGAGCGTTCGCACGTTTCCCTTGCGGAGCTGACCACCATCGGCCTGGGTGGTCCCGCAAAACGCCTCATCGATATCGATGATGAAACGGAACTCGAGCAGGTTCTCGGCGAATTGGCGAACGAGTCCGACGAGGTATTCATTCTCGGCGGCGGCAGCAACGTGATCGTTTCCGATGGGGGTTGGCCCGGAACGGTGATTCGTCCAGCTTTTCGTCGGTTCGATGCGACCAAGGAGGGCTGTGAAGTCTTGCTTCATCTGGGCGCCGGGGAAGTCTGGGATGACGTCGTGCGAGAGTGCGTTCAACGACGATGGGCGGGAGTGTCTTGTTTGTCGGGCATTCCCGGATGGGTGGGCGCATCGCCCATCCAAAACATCGGCGCGTATGGCACGGAACTGTCTCAGGTGCTCGTCGAGGTACACGCCTTCGATCGCGACGCGAAAAGGCACGTCATATTTCCCGCAGCCGACTGCGCGTTGGGATATCGAAGCAGCAGGTTTCGGGGCAATGCTCGTCACGTCATCGAAAAAGTCGTGCTTCGGTTGCGCGCCGATGGCGGTGACATCATTCGCTATCCCGAACTGGCTCGTTCGCTTGGGGTACGGGAGGGAGCATCGGTGAATCCCGCGGAGGTTCGCGAAGCGGTGCTCGAACTACGCCGTGGCAAAGGGATGGTCGTGGATCCACGGGATACGGAATCGCGCAGCGCGGGTTCCTATTTCGTCAACCCGATCATCGATGCCCAGGCGCTGCAACGTCTCGAAGCGCGGGCTCTCGAGCTTGGAATCGTTACCGAGGCTGGTCTTGTGCCGCGGTATCCAAACCCCGACGGCCGGTTCAAAGTGCCCGCGGCCTGGCTCATCGAAAAGGCTGGATTTCACAAAGGTATGACGGTCGGCGGCGTGGGTATTTCGAAAAAGCATGCGCTTGCTCTGGTCAACCGTGGCGGGGCCACGTCGGACTTGCTTCGTCTCGAAGCGAGTATTTTTCATCGGGTCATGGATAGGTTTGGCGTTCGCCTTCAGCGAGAGCCGATTTTCGTGGGGGAGGAAATGGAAGATACGCCGAAGAGTTGTGCGGGGCCATGATCGGGAAAGCATTCCCGGACAAGGGGTTCACGAAGGCTTCACAGAATATAACCTATTGAAAATAAAGCGAAATTACAATTCCTGTCGAGACAAATCCTCCGGAGATTGCGCTCGGAGTCACATCGGTAATTCAGCCAGGCCGTCGTGGCTCCCTTCTATGAGCAAAAACCATTCTGCGGTGCGATATGTTTGCCGAGCGGTGGCTCGGCGAACGAACCATCGGCCTGCGAAAGCACAGTTTTCTCGTTGCGTGGCGCTTGTACTACCCTGCTTCTCGTTCCCAGCCCCGCGGCGTGGGGGATGGGCCGGAGTGGAGGGCTGGCGACGCCATAAGACCGTGAGAAAAGCAAGAACAGAGAAACGCTACAGGCCATAGACCGCACGACACTCGCTACGATTGTCCCTGCGCCACGACCGGCGGAGCCCTCCGCAACGAATTGCGTTGATAAGCCTCCGTTTTGGGTGTCACATTGATCCCTTAATCCATGCGTTTGGTCTGCCGCACCCACGAACGTTTGCTGTCCGCTCTGAGTTCGACATACTCGTGCGCATTGGCTGCGCGCCGTGACAACGATGAGGGAATCAACAGGTGATCGCATGAAAACATCGCATGAACGTCTTCGAAGGCTTCCCGTGCTGCGCATCCTGATGACCGCGGCAGCCGTTTTCACCGTGGTCTGCTGTGGTAGCGACGACGGCCCTGAGCAGGGCGGAGGAGGAACTGCTGGCAAGGGTGGAACGTCGGCAACGGGCGGAACGAGTCAAGGTGGAACTGGCGCGGTCAGTGGTTCGGGGGGAGTCGGTGGTTCTGGGGGAGTCAGTGGTTCTGGGGGAGTCAGTGGTTCGGGGGGAGACAGTGGCTCGGCGGGAGACAGCGGTTCAGCGGGAGACAGTGGTTCAGCGGGAGACAGTGGTTCGGGGGGAGACAGCGGCGCCGCGGGTTCCGCGGGCATGGGAGCAAACGCCGGGGTTGCGGGCGATGGTGGCGCGGGGGGAACATGCGGGCAATTGGCAGCCGCGGGCCCAGCCCGCCTGTCGGGAATCGCACAACAAGTGGTTACAATCAAGGTACCATTGAGCGGCACCGGAGAAACCGACTTGCCCACGGAGCTTTCCTTCAAGGTGCAGTCCTTCGACATCAAGAAAAAGAGCGTGAAAATTGATCCAAAATGGACTCCCTCCTGGGGAGCCGAGATCACCAACGCCACACTGACCACCACCTACGATAACCAGGATACGTGGGCCTATTTCAGCGGAAAGATCGATGTATCGGCCACAAGGAACGGTTGCTCGTACGAGCTATCGGTTCCCATCGACTTCACCCATGTCGACATGAGTTGCTCGACGGCCTCCGACTGCAACAACCCGATCACGGACTTGTGCGAGGGTGGAGCATGCGTCAAGCCGGAGTGTATCGGTGAGCCCATGCTCTGGGGACAATTCTACACGAGTTGTTACGGAGGAACTTCCTACGAGAACCATCTTTGCCGCACCTTGGGCAACGTCGGAGGCGTTTGCGCGGATGAGTGGTGCATAAGCTATGAACTCGTCAATGGCTCTTGTTCCATCGGTAGAATCTGCGACGGCGGCACCTGTGTTCCACCGGGCGGGGCGCTCGTGGGCGCTAGCTGCACCCGAACGCTGAGCGATAGTGGCTGTGAGGCTGGCGCGTTGTGCGACCAAGGAATTTGCCGATGGGCTTGTCTCGAGGGGGAGCCTGGTCCGCACTGTCCCGCGGGCGAAGTCTGCCTCTCGACCGTCTGCAAAGCCGCGTCGGACTTCGCTGCCCTCGGCGCACCTTGTTCCAATAGTGGGGACCCATGTGCTCCAAGCGGCGAGAATCTCGTGGGAATCTGCCGTGCCGGCATCTGCAAATTGCGATGTGCCAAAAACGCCGACTGCGCCGCCAACGAGATTTGCGATACCTATGAGAAAATCTGCACTCCCACGAAATGCGGCGATGGCGTCGTCGACCCCAACGCGCCCTATGAGGAAAAATGCGACGATCACAATCAGACCGATGGCGACGGCTGTAATCGTTATTGCAAAAAGGAAGCTGCCCAAAACTCCGACTGCACGGACGCTGCCACCGTCATCGAGGGAACACAGTCGATCGCCTTGACACCAGGCCCGTTGACCATGAATTGCAGCAGCTCGGGTGGAACCAACGACTACGGCGCCACCATTCGATTCGTGGCTCCGGCAGCGGGCACAGGGGACATCAGGTTCACGCATCAGGGTTCATCCAGCACGGACTATCCCCAGCTTGCCGATCTCGTGGGTTGTCCTGGCACCATCCGTTACTGCTCGGGCACCGTGGGCTCTTCCGGCACCAGCACCTGGAGCGGCAAGTCCTTCACCGCCTACTCTCCCAACCAGGAACTATGGTTCGCCGTCCGCGGTCGTAAGCCCACCGGGACGGTCAAGGTCACATTCAAACCCTACTCTTGCGTGGGCATTCCGCTACCAGTCGGAGATACGGTGATGACCGGGCCGTCAGATAGCAATATCTTCTTGAAACCGTCATTCAACCTTTGCGAAGCGCCCTACCATAACCGTCGCCTCGCCACTTTTACCGCGGAAAAAGACGGCACCGTCGTGCTGACGCTGAAAACGGTGGGGGCTTCCTTGCGAGCTTTCGAAGGGCAATGCCCATCGCAATCTCAACAAGACCTGGCATGCATGTCGTATTCAGCATCGCAGACGAATCCAGCGTCCGTGAGCTTCCCTGTGACCGCGGGTAAACAATACGGCGTAATCACGGGCGCAGGCAGCAGCGCGCCCATGGACATCACCGTTCATCGAGCAGGCCCATAAATGTGGTAACCTATCGAAAATAAAAACATTATATATCTATGGGCATGGTATCCAGGGCCGGGGTCGGAGGCTCGATCCAGGTTCCGTCCACTCCCCCTCGACTGATTTCGCGAGCTGGAGTTATCTACGCGGGAGTCGCGCTGGACTGCCACTTAACGAATGGAAGGGGCGCGAAACCTACGCTGAAACGGCTCAGACCGTCTTCAACCTTCGCATGCTGACCCTCGTCGGACGGTGGGGCGAATTCTGGGATCAACCTGCCCTCGCAAACCGCCTCGTAACTGCGTTCCAAGCCTCTTCCCATCGAGGTGTTGTCTGACCGGGTCATGGATCATACCCGGGAAATACTCGGGACAATAGGAGGGGATGGCTCAGGTTGGCGGTGGCTCAAGGGGGGTCAAGGACCGAGCCCAAATCAAGACCCAGGAATATGCAGCTCCTATCCCTTTCCAATTCGGGAAAAACGAGGGTAACCGGACGAACAAGCGGTCTTGCTTGGATGGTTACGAATTGGGAATTGTGCGTCTGGCGCGCAATTGCTATACTCAACACTCTTCTCGGCGAGCCTTGAGCATTTGTTGTATTTTGACAGATTTCACAGGAATCGATTGCGAGGAGCCGTGATGGACCAAAACCTCAACATGAGTCGCCCCCCCCGAACGGTGCAGGAATTGTTGTTGGTTTGTACTGCGGTATCTGGCATGCTCCTTGCTGTGGAGTGTCGGTTGAGCGACTCGCTGGATGATTTCTCCCGAGGGGGCCCAACGGCAGGTTTCGGCGGGGGAGGTTACGGCGGGGAAAGTACGGATGGCGGAATCCAGTGCGAGAAGTACCCTGTGCGCTGCGATGAGTTTGCTGGTGATTCAGCACGTCTTATGGGCTGCTGCGAAGATAATACGCATTGGTGGTGCGAGCGGGTGCAGGGAGACTGGAGGCTTCGCTCGAAGGATTGCGGGAGCAACGCTGGGTGCGGTTACGATGCCAACACTGGCGCGTTACGGTGTATATCCGGACAGGGAGGCAGTGGGGGAGGGGAAACTGGCGGCACGGGCGGAGAGACCGGCGGAACCGGAGGTACGACCGGTGGTACGGGCGGCTCAGGAGGCTGCTCACCCGAATGTGATGCGAAGTTGGAAGAATGTGGTATCCACGGATATTGCGTGGCGAAGTCGGTACCAATGCCCGGAGGTTATTCCATCGATGCCACCGAAGTGACGCGCAGTCAGTACGAAGCGTGGTTTTTGACGAATCCCTCGACAGCGGGGCAACCAGCAGCGTGTAGCAGTTGGAACAAGACCTATCAACCTGATCTGGCTTGCATGAACTCGGACCGTGTTTACAAAGGGCCAAACAGCGGCAATCACCCGGTGGTGTGCGTGGATTGGTGCGACGCTTACGCATATTGCAAGGGCGTAGGCAAACGCTTGTGCGGCAAGATAGGCGGGGGAGCAAACGACTACGGTGATTTTACCGATGTATCGAAAAGCCAATGGTACGCGGCATGTTCTTCAGGAGGGAAATACGAATTCCCCTATGGGGCCACCTATGATGGACAAGCGTGCAACAGCTCTCACAAGGAACTTGGAACGACGTCGGAGGTGGGGAGCCTTTCGAGTTGTCAGTCGTCTGCTTCAGGGTATGAGGGGGTATACGATTTGAGCGGTAATGTTTGGGAATGGGAAGACTCGTGTAATGGAACGAATGGAATATCAGACTATTGTCGCGTGCGCGGAGGCGCTTTCGACTTCTACGGCAACTACCTTGGTTGCGGCAACGACGGGCGCTACGTCCGGGGCGGTAGCGAAAGCTTCTTGCCCAGCGCTGGGATTCGTTGCTGCTCCCTCCCCTGATTTGTTGCAGGCAAAACTACAGCATAAGCGAACTTGTGAATAGCATGCGCAAGGCCTGGAATCAGGTCATTGCGTTTCCGTCGGTTCTTAAGCTATATTCGGACCCCGACGATCTTGCGTGGGATTACGATGGTCGAGCGGGAATCGAGCCGCTCATCGCTGAAAGGAAGACGGCCTGGGGCATCGGCAAGTTTTCGTGCAGCAGTTTTGCTGCGAACGCCGCGACGCTAATCCTCGAGCTACTGTCGCACAATCTGGTGCGTCGTTACGTTACCGAGCGAGTACCCAAGCTGCGAGGCTGGAGAACGTCGTGGGTGCGACGCACGTTATTGGTGGTGCCAGGGCGTCTTATGCGCACGGTTCGGAGTCTTTGGCTCCGAATGCAGCCACGTCCGGCGCTGGAGTTGCTGCAACGCGAATGAGGGCGGCGCCAGTGGCATGGGTTGGTGAGGGAAAGGGGGTCGTGTATATGCAATAGCGAAAAATGTTATGACGCAATCCGAGTATTCCATATTTTATCGATTGCAACGCAATCTGACGTTTGTTCCTCTCCCGTTTGCAAAATCTACGTTGAGTCGCGCCGCCGCGGGAGGGGTCCTTGTTCTGGCGAAAAGGCATCCTCACAAGCGAGCGATGTGGTGGGCAAGCATTCCATGAGAAATTGTGGTACCCGTTCGATACCCTATCGTTTCATTCAGCCGACAGCCCAAGGAAACTATGTACCAAGAAATCCTCGACTTCTGGTTCCGCGAACTCGAGCCTACGCAATGGTGGCAAAAGGACGAGCAGCTCGACGCTTTGATTCGCCGGCGCTTCGGACACTGGCACGAGCAAGCCATGGCTGGCGAATGGTGTGCATGGCGCGAATCGGCTGCCGGAAGCCTCGCGGAAGTCATCATCCTGGACCAATTCTCCCGGAATATTTACCGGGGAAAGCCCGAGTCTTTCCTCAGTGACCCCATGGCTCTGGCTCTCGCGCAATGTGCTATCGCGAAAGAGTTTGACAGGGCGCTTCCGCCGACAGAACGGGGTTTTCTCTACATGCCATTCATGCACAGCGAATCGCGTCTCATTCACGAGCAAGCCGTCAAGCTTTTTGAATCCCTGGGCAATGCCCATAGCCTCGAATTCGAGTATAAACACAAGAGGATCATCGATAGATTCGGCCGTTATCCTCACCGCAATCCTATCCTGGGTCGTGAGTCCAGCGCCGAAGAGTTGGAGTTTCTCACACAACCGGATTCGAGCTTTTGAGGGTGGCGATTTTGCCTGCCCTGCATCAAGGCACTGACCCACACGTGCCGCCAGGACACGACGCCTCCTTCCCTTTACCGTCGGCAGCATTTTTCTCATAAATATAATTGTCCGCCCATACATCCCAGCCGGGGCCCCCTGTTACATATCCCACGCCATAGCCGGACAAACCGAATCGATTGTCGATGGCTTTCATATTCGAATAGCCGTTTTGCCCGTGCGTTTCCAAGGGTAAATCATAACCGTATGTGTCCATGAAGTTCCCCTCTATCACGACATTTCTTATCTCTCCGGCGTAGGCTTGGATGAACAATGCTCCGGAATCGGAACCGCTGAAACTCTCCAACCTATTATTTTTCCACAACAAACTCGTTCCTCCAAAAGAGCGGATCGTCGCGGATTCATTATGCGATGGTTGCGGAGGATTGCCGAACATACCGGCACGAAGATCATGCACGTAGTTCTGCTCCACTTCCGCGGAAGTCATGCTCGATGAACCAAAAAAACAGATTCCACTGCCCATTCCCCAAATGTGATTACGGTATAGGTTGGCCGCCCCCCGAAAGGCGCAGGTCGCAAAAATGAGCGGATTGGAAACCGACGATCCATCGATATCGCTATCCTTGATCGTCACCGGTCCCTTCTGCCCCTCTCCGAGATCCGGATTATACCCGAATATCAAGCTCGAACGGTTCCCAATGTCGACGGGCCGCACGCATACCCGATCGAGCGTGATATTGCCCTCGGACAGATCGAGTTCCTCGAGGGTTATTTTCTGTTCGCTAATGGTCGAGCCGGCCGACGGTTTTTTCGGCCCCGTGTACTCTGGCAAGGAATCACAGGACAGGCCAAGTCGCGCGAGCCCCACACTCGATGCCGAAAGCTCCCAGCCTGCCGTGGGAAATGGTTCTCCCCCCGCTCCTGAGGACCCGGCGCTGCCCCCCATCCCAGCCTCTCCTGCTCCGCCGCCACTTGCTCCGCTTCCGCCACTTGCCCCGCTTCCGCCACTTGCCCCGCTTCCACCACTTGCCCCGCTTCCACCACTTGCCCCGCTTCCACCACTTGCCCCGCTTCCACCACTTGCCCCGCTTCCACCATTTCCCGCGGATCCAGCAACATTTCCGCTATCGGCACCATGATTTGGTTGGGCGTCATCCGTTCCGCATGCGCTCAACGCAACGACCGACATGAACATACACCCGATACCCAGCATCGCATTCATGAGCCACTCCCCTTTCCGATCCTTCGATACGCCTTGCCTAATTCGTTCCCATCCCAGAAAGGCCGTTTTGGGGAACGGTTTCGGTGGTGTGACCCGCACTTTTCGTGATCCTGGCGTGACACTCAGGACTCAAGCTTCGACAACCCCCTCAGGATCCTGGAAGT
>Ga0116174_10000441_pt1 | contig 41622 bp, 41 predicted proteins | sample AD_UKC087_MetaG_FD_89801 | JGI IMG/M metagenome (GOLD analysis project Ga0116174, IMG submission 89801) | Active sludge microbial communities of municipal wastewater-treating anaerobic digesters from USA - AD_UKC087_MetaG | ecosystem: Engineered > Bioreactor > Anaerobic > Digestate | place: USA...
AGTATTGAAACGACGCGGGATGGAGGAATGGCACCTCACCGGGCTCATAATCCGGGGGTCCTGGTTCGAGTCCAGGTCCCGCAACCAAAACATGGCTCTTGTAACCAATTTTAATGTATAATTTTTCCACACGTGCCAATGTAGCTCAGGGGTCAGAGCGGGCGTTTCATAAGCGCTAGGTCGGTGGTTCAAGTCCACCCATTGGCACCAAGCTAAACTTAATTTATTTAAAACTACTTAAGTTTAAGGTAGATTTTCAAAAACTAATTAGTGGACTTGAATAGCGGAGGCGCGACGGCGCCGAGCTCTGGATCGAAGGGCGAGCCAGCAGGCGAGACCCGCAGATCAAGTCCACCCATTGGCACCAAGCTAAACTTAATTTATTTAAAATTATCAGAAGTTATAGATATTATTGGTGGAATTTCAGAGTAATTTGTTTTTAAATTTTACGACCAGAGCCAATTTCAAAATGATATTTTACTATTCCTAAACTGATTTGGTCATATTCTTTATCTGGTGCGCATGCTAAGACCGAGTTACCCTTTAATTCAAAGGTAAAGTTTTGACTATTAAAAGCCGTAGGAGCGAGCAAAGCTGCTTTAACACCATCTTTAAACCACTCCGGATGGTTAGAGCCAACAACTACGGCTTTATACGGCTTGCTTTTGTGTTGTTTGCCGTTGTTTTTCCCATAACCAATAGCTATTATGCAATACAATTTTTCGTCTTTTTCGGTTACCATAATGTCCGGAACATGTGCGAACGAGCCACCAACCCAACAAGTATTTAGACCCTCCGTTTGAGCCCTCAACACTATCTGTTCGCCATAATATCCAACTTTTTCATAAGTAGCGTGATCATCCGGACCTATTAGCATAATGTAATTTCTAACATTAGAAAACTGAGCTAAACCCAAAATACTTCTGCGAAAAGCTCTTGGTTCATTTAATACTAACTTAAAATTTAGACCAGATTTAGCGTTTAGTTGCTTTATCTCATTTTGAAGCGTTAAAACGATATTTTCATCCAGTTTCTTCTTTGTATAATGCCTAACCGCGTGCCGTTTTAAGATTGCTTTTTGTATTAAATCATTATCACTATTCATGACTTAGTTATATCAAATTTTTAGTTTTTATTTTTGATTTTCTCCGGTAGGATGGTGGTAGTACCGAGCTTTGGATCGAAGAACTAGTTGGGATGTAATACTCAAAGATCAATCCTACCAACTGATGCTATTCCAAAGAGGAAACCTAAATTCGTGTTCGATTGGGTACGTATAATTTACAAATCATCCTCTTCTATTAAAGGATAAACATCACAAGCAACTTCTTCATATGGATGCACCTTTTTCATAGCTTCTATAACGGATTTTGCTTTTGATCTTTCACATACAACTTCAATACGTTCTTCTTCAACAACTTCGGCAACACCACTAACCCCAATATGCGGATCCGCATTATCAGACGGTGTGAAACGACCCTTACCAACTACAGAATAGCTACAAAAACTATATTCGCCAATTTGACCTGCACCAGCTTTTCCTAAGGCGTCGCGCACCTCATCTGCGTTTTCCACTGGGACGAATGTTACTATCTTCACTTTCATCTTGGTTTTACTTTAACATATTTTATGAAATCTAAATAATGTATTAGTGTAGTTTCTTAGGGTTGGAGATGGGGTATTTTTTATGTGTTATCTCATTTAGTTAAGCAAAAAAGCTTTATTTATTGTATACTCTTATGGTTATGGCAGAACAAAAACAGAAAAATACAAAAAATAACTCAACGCAAAAAAATGGCAAGAATCAGTTGCCTAAAAAAGTAATAATAGAGATGAGAAAACCAAATTTATTTGGAAATATCTTCTTTTATCTATTTTTAATTTTCGCATTTTATTTAGTTTTTGGAACATTTCAAGATTCTGCGTTTACTCAAAGTGAAGTTGCTTTAGGTAATGTAATAAAGCTTATAAAAGAAGGTAAAGTTCAAGATATTACCGTTACGGGAGATAAGATAGAAATTTTGGAAAAGAGTGGGACACGCATGTATGCGAAAAAAGAAAGCTCAATAAGTTTTGATCAGATATTAAGTAACAATGATGTAGACAGATCCCAGATAGGAGGTAATTTCGAAGTAAAACAAGAAGTCAATATTTGGGAAATAATATCTCCATTACTTATGATTTTTGCACCTCTAATTATTTTATTTTTTCTTTTCAGGCAGATGAGAGGCCAAGGTGGAGACATAATGTCGTTTGGAAAATCCCGTGCGAAAGTTTTTACGAAAGGTCAGCAAAAAGTGACTTTTAAAGATGTTGCGGGGTGTGAGGAGGCAAAGAGAGAGATGTCTGAAATAGTAGACTTTTTGAAATACCCAGCAAAGTATAGAAAATTGGGGGCTAGGATTCCAAGAGGTGTCTTATTAGTAGGGCCCTCTGGCGTTGGAAAAACTTTATTAGCCCGTGCTATAGCTGGTGAAGCTGGGGTTCCATTTTTTAGTGTTGCTGGTAGTGAATTCATGGAAATGTTAGTTGGTGTTGGATCTTCTAGAGTTAGAGATTTATTTGCTATGGCAAGAGAAAAGCAACCTAGTTTAATTTTTATAGATGAAATAGACGCTATTGGTAGGCAAAGAGGTATGGGAATAGGCGGTGGTCATGATGAAAGAGAGCAGACGTTGAATCAGATACTTACTGAAATGGATGGTTTTGATGTTAGGACAAACGTTATAGTTTTGGCTGCTACAAACAGACCTGATATGTTAGATTCGGCTTTAATAAGACCTGGAAGATTTGATAGAAGAATATCAATCCCACTTCCCGACCTTAAAGATAGGGAAGAAATAATAAAAATACACATGAATGGAAAACCAATAGATTCTGGTGTTGATGTTTCTAAATTAGCTAAAAAGACAGTTGGCTTTAGTGGGGCGGATATAGAAAATATGTTAAATGAGGCGGCCATTTTAGCTGCCAGAGAATCAAGAGAAGCTATATTGGAAGAAGATTTAGATGAGGCATCTTTAAAGGTAACAATAGGATCTGAAAGAAGAACTTTACAATCTGATGAGGAGAAAAAAATGACTGCCTATCATGAAGCTGGACATGCAGTTGTTGCGGAAGATGTTAGGGACATGGATGCTGTTCAAAGAGTTTCTATAGTGGCAAGAGGGCAGACACTGGGCCACACAGACCTACCTCCTGAAAGAGATAGATATCAACTCACAAGAACAAGAATAGTTTCTCTCATGACAACAATGCTTGGTGGTAGAGCTGCTGAAGAAATAGTTTTTAATGAACTTACAGCTGGAGCAGCAGAAGATATAAAGAGGTGTACTGAGCTAGCTAGAAAGATGGTGACAGAATATGGGATGAGCTCTTTGGGGCCAATATTTTACGAAGCAAGAACAGAGTTTTCGTGGCTTGCACAAGAATTTGGAGAAGCGGCATCTTTAAGTGAGGACATGAATTCCAAAATAGATGCTGAAATAAAAAAGCTAATTGATGGGGCTTATGATGAAGCAAAGAAAATACTTATTGAAAACAGAGATGCAATGGATAGAGTTGCAAACAGACTTCTTGAAGTAGAAACAATATATGGTGAAGAATTTAAAAAGCTTGTTTCCAAGGATAGTGCCGTAGAATAGGACCGTAATGTATTAAGGTAGTGTTTTGGAATATACTTTATCTATGCTTATTGACTCTCACTGTCATTTACCTCACGAACTTTATGAGAAAGATACTGAAACTATTATCAAAGAAGCAAAAGAATGGGATGTGGAAAAAATAATTAATATAGGAACATCTGTAAAAGAAAATGAAAAAGTGATAGAGGTTTCAAAAAATTATAAAAGTGTATTTTGTTCTGTAGGTATACACCCCCAAGAAGATAGAGATCTAGATTTAAAATATTTGGAAGAATCTCTTGAAAAGGTTTTGGAAAAATCAGATAAGATAGTTGCTATAGGTGAGTGTGGTATAGATGTTTCTAATTGGGAGGATCCACGTTCTGTTGAGGATCAAGAAAAGCTTTTTGATATTCACGTTGAATTAGCAAAAAGAACAGGATTGCCTTTGATAATTCACAATAGAAAGGGGGATGATATTGTACTAAAAGTGTTAAATAACAGTCTCGGAAGCGGTTTAAAAGGTGTTATCCATTGTTTTGATTCAAATTGGGAATTTGCTAAAAAAGTCTTGGATTTGGGGTTTTATATATCTTTTACAAATTTAATATCGTATCCAAAAAAAGACGCTTTACTTGAAGTGGTGAAAAATGTCCCAGATGATAGATTTCTTGTTGAAACAGACGCCCCTTATCTTCCTCCTCAGAGTATGCGTGGGAAGATAAATTATCCCAAATATGTTAAAATGGTGGCTGAAAAAGTCGCACAGGTAAAGGAAAAAACATTTGAAAATGTATGTGAACTTTCTTACCGTAATACCTGCTCTCTTTTTAAATTATGTTAAAAGAATTTGTAGAAAAAAATGATAAGTTAGTAAATAGATTTCTGGAAATATTGCTCGGAGTTCTCACGTGGAGTTTGCTTTTATCTCCTATATGGTTAGGATTAACATTTCCAAATGTTGTTGTTTACGTCCTAACATTTTTAACAGTTTATTGGAGTTACATGGCTTTTAAGCACGCTATGGGGTTGTTTACAGGGTATAGGAGATATAGAGAAGAAATGGCAACCAATTGGTATTTAGAATGTCAGAAGCTGGATTTTTCAAAGCTTCCTGATAAGGATACTTTGCCTGCGGATTTAGAATCAGTAAGACATATTATTATTGTTCCGGTTGTCAATGAACCAGAGGAAGTTCTGAGAGACTCTATAGATAGCATAATTAACCAAACTTTTCCTTCAAGACAGATATCTCTTGTGTTTACAGTTGAGCAAAAATATTCTGAAGAGGCCATAAATCGTATAAAGGGTATCATTGCTGATAGAGAAAAAGATTTAAGTAGCTTAATGTTTTTTGTTCACCCTGCTGGTATACCTGGAGAAGCAAAAGGAGATGGTGGTGCCAACCGTGCTTGGGGGTCTTCTCATGCAGTTGAGGAGTTGAGAAAAAGGGGAGAGGTAATTAGGAATTATATTTTTAGTAATATAGATTCGGACCATGTTTTAGATAGGCAATATATTGCAAGGTTAACACATTTATATCTATCATCTGATAAGAGGGATAATCACTTTTATTCTTCGGCTATTCCACTTTTTAATAATAACTTGTGGCGGGTCCCATTACTTATGAGATTAGAGGCCAATTCTGTGACATTGGGTGTTATTTCAGATTGGGCTGTTAATAAGGGTAGGGTAAGAAAATCATTTTCTGCTTTTTCCGTGTCCCTACAGACTTTGATAGATGCAAATTATTTTGATGTGGCCTTGGGTGCCGATGACACAGTATTTTATTGGAGAGCTTTTTTCGCAAGAAGCGGTGATTTCGATGGTATTCCATATTACATACCTTATTCTGCAGATGCTGTTGAAGGAAAAAACTTTATTGATTCACATAAAAGTTTGTATAAACAGCTTCTAAGATGGGGTTGGGGTGCAGTTGATTTCCCCCTTTCCGTTAAGAATTTTTTGAAAAAGGGTGATATACAATTATCTAAGAAGGTTAGTTGGTTTACTAGGCACATAAAAGAAAGAGTTATTTTAACTAACATTGTATTTCTAATTACCTTTGGTTTTGCAATAGTTACGATGGTAAATCCGTACGTTAAACAATCTAACTTTGCTTACAGCTTACCAAAAATTATGAGTCTCGTACTAACTTTAACAATGGCGTTTATGGTTCCTGGAGTTTATTTTAGAAGAAAGTTTTCCCCACCTTTTCCAAAAAATTGGGGATGGTTTAGGAGATCTCTTACTTTTTTTGAAACTCCGTTAATAACAATTAACCTGTTAACTTACTCTTTCTTACCTACACTTCATGCCCAAACGATGCTTATATTTGGTAAAAGATTTAAGGATCTTTACCACACTCAAAAGGTTAGGTAATGAGGATAAGTAAAAGAATAGAGAAAATAACAGAACAGGTAGTAGTTAGATTGAGGGATAAAAATCTCTCGAACTTCCTTTTAAGTGTAACCCTATCTGTAATGATGTTTCTGTATATCTTATCTAGATTTAAATATATAAATACTGAAATACCTTTTTGGTATACAAAGACATGGGGAGACACGCAATTAGCTCCAAGGTTTACTTTATACTTAATACCAATTGTTAGTGTGGCAATTAGCTTGGTAGGATTAACACTTTCCTTATTGAACAAATTTTATATAAGGTATTTAAAAGAAATAGTTTGGTATTCTATACTTTTTGTGAACATTATTTTATTTGGTTCTGTTGTGAGAATTATAAAAATAGCATCAACTCCGTTTAAACCACTTCTTGATATAAGGTATGTAGGACTAATACCTGCTTTTGTGATTGCTTTTATAACAATGAGTTTTGTTCTCCCTGCTTTTATAGAATATGCAAAAAGAAAAAAATTAATCACGAATCCGCAGGTTCATAATCATCCTGGTATGATTTTACAAACACCTTCAGCGAGAGGTGGTGGTTTCGTTTATTCTATAATTTTTATTCTCCTCTCTGTTATTTTCGTAGGTATAGGAAAAGGTACAGCGGGAATATACTTATCTGTTCTCATGACGGGAATACTTGGATTTATTGATGACTATCAAAATACACATCCAAAATCTGGTTATAGAATGGTGGAGAATCCTATTCTTAGGTTGTTTTTACTGTTTATATGTGTCCTTCCTGTTGTAATGTCGGGGATACTTATTTACACAATTAGCAACCCTTTCGGTGATTTCATAAATTTAAATATTTTGGAAGTGAATATAGGGAATAACGTCTTGCCACTAATCCCATTTTTGGTGACGGCTTTGTGGATAGTTTGGTTAATGAATGTTTTATCTTGGTCAAATGGAGTTGATGGACAGTTCCCCGGTATTGTAGGTATAGCATCGGTTCTAATTGCAATACTATCTATGAGATTTAAGACTTTGGATAGTATACATATTGATATAGCTACGATGGCAGCAATAAGTGCTGGAGTTGCTTTTGGGTCAGTTAAATATAACTGGCACCCGTCAAAAATAATGTGGGGTTTTGGAGCCATGTCTGCTGGGCTTGTAATAGCTAGTTTAGCAATATATGCTCAGGCGAAAATTACAGTTTCGGTTTTGATACTCTTAGTCCCATTTTTAGACGCTTTAATAACTGTATTTAGAAGATTATCGCATGGAAAAAGTCCATTTCGTGGTGATAGAGGACATTTTCATCACATTCTGTTAGATAGAGGTTGGAGTGTTAGTAAGGTTGCTATATTTTATTGGGTTGCTACATTTATATTTGGTCTGATAGGACTACTCTCTCCTGAAAACATAATTCTCAAAATTACATTGCTAATAATGGGTATAGTTGCATTTGTGATAATACTATTTACAGTTAACTTAAACGTAAAAAAGAAAAGTGAACCACCGTCTCAACAATAAAGACTTCTCATTCTTTAAATATCTCGGATAATATATTTAATTTTCTTTTAATGTTCCTTGTAAAGAATATTAAGAGATATTTATATAGCAATACCAAAAAATAATGAGATTACTTTATGTATCATGTAACGAACCCAAAACGGATGAGCTATATATTGGACTTAGGAGCTCATTTATTGTGGATACTGTTACAACAGGATCTCAAGCTACCTGTCTATCGGAGTCTCTCTGCTACGATACTATTATAATTGCTTCAAGCCCTAGCGATATTGGTGGGGCAGAGTTATGTAAAGCAATACGTGGGTTTGGTGTTATTTCCCCCATCATTTTAATTTCTAGCAGTTCCAAATCTGCAGATCGGGTTGCAAGTCTTAATTCTGGTGTTGACGTCGTAATTAAGAAACCAGTTAGCGTTGAAGAAGTTAAAGCTCAAATAAATGTATTAGCAAGGAGAGTGGGTAAAGACTTAGCATATTGTAAGGATGTAATAAACTTTGGAAGATTGTCTCTGAACATGAATGATAGAAGAGTGTTTGTAGATGGAAAAACAATTCCCCTGAGGAGAAAAGAATACGATCTTTTAGAGTATTTAATGCTGCATTATGGAAGAACAGTCTCTAAAGAAGAAATTTTAGAGCATGTTTGGGAACGTGGGCTAGATACTATAAGTAACACTGTTGAAGTGCATGTAAGGAATATAAGAAACAAGTTTGGAGAAAATTTTGGAATGAAGTTGATTAAGACTTATCGTGGTTTTGGATATGAGATTGAAACTTGAGAAAGGATTGTAAAAAGCTTATTATCAAAATAATGGTTAGAAAGTTATATCACATACTGAGAACTGCTAGACCAAGACAGTGGTTGAAAAACTTAAGTGTTTTCGCTGCCCCATTTTTAGCAGGAACAATTCTAAACACCGAAACATTTCTTTGGTCCTTAAAAGCTTTTGTAGCTTTTTGTGCCGTTTCTTCTGGGGCCTATTTTTTAAATGATGTTATAGATGCTCCCAAAGATAGACTTCACCCTATAAAAAAGAACAGAGCTGTTGCGTCGGGAGACATATCTCCAACTCTTGCCATAACCATATCTATATTATTAATATCTTTTGCAATTATTTATTCATTGTTGAATCTAGATAGTTTTTTTACAGTAATGCTTGTAACTTATGTTTTAATACAGTTCGCGTACTCTTTTTATCTTAGAAATGTGATAATTTTAGATTCATTAATTGTAGCTGCAGGATTTATAATCAGAGTTTTTTCCGGAGGTTTTGCTTCTAAAACTTCTATATCTTCTTGGATAATATTGACGACAATAGGAATTTCAATGTTGTTAGCTTTTGGTAAAAGAAGATCTGAAAAAACTATATTAGCTAGATTTTCAAATGGCTCGGATGCCGAAATAATGACAAGAAAAACACTCAGACATTATCCAGATACATTGTTAGACAGTATGATTTCCATGTCGGCATCTTATACCCTTTTGACTTACTCATTGTTTACTTTTATGAGCTCTCCTGCGGAGGTTGGTGATGTGATAGGTAGTATTCTTCCAGTAGTTTTAAAAAGTCCTAAACTAATGATGTTAACTATACCGTTGGTTATATATGGTATTGCTAGGTATCTTTATGTAATTTATGAGAAAGAAGAGGGAGAGTCTCCAGAGAGAGTGTTGTTATCAGATAGACCATTACTTTGGACAGTAATATTATGGGTGTTAACAGTCTCTATAATAATATTTGTTTTTCCTAACCTGAATTAATTTACTGGTTAATTAGAGGGATATTCTCTGTACCATTCGTTATAACATCAAAAGTTTCTATAGTTTCTATACTTTCATCTCTTTCTATATCCCCACTAAATGGTTCAGTTAAATCAACAGGGTCAGTGGGACTAACTTGTGTCTGATAATATTCTCTTTCCATTCTCATTATGAACTGTTCTACGTCCTCAGGAATATTAGCAGTTGGATCATCTAGGGATTTTATAGAGCTTTCTCCGTCAGAATAATCCTGGGCTGACAAAACACTTGAATCATTCTCGTATTTCATTTTTCCCATAAACCCCACTGGCAGTAGAACCATGCTTATAAATATTGCTAAAAGTATAGAATTCATTCCGAAAGATATTATTTTTTTCATTTTTTATCCTCCATTTTTATCTTTATATCGTCTTCAAAATCATAAATAAAAAGCACGGCGTTTATCAGAGTTACAAAAGCTACTAAATAAAAGACCCAAAAATATGCAAGCCCTGACATAGCCATGACTCCAGACACTGCCGATAACATAAAAGAATAAAGTGCCCAAACTCCCCATTGTGGGTATATTTCTGAGGAACTTTGTATTAACGACTTGGCTTTTATAGAGAATAATCTAGATGTTATTGTAGGTTTAATATGAGAATCATGAAAAACGAGACCTTTAGTAGCAATATACATAAGTCCTATGATTAGCATTGCTAACATAAATAAAATAGAATACGAGTTAAGTTTTACATACTCCGCTGAATTTTGAGTAATTAATCCTTCGGAATTTATTTTTATGTTTATATCCATGTATTTGGCTACCAGAACAATGGAAATGACCCTTGCACTTAAAAGGAGAATCGTAGGAATGATAGCTTTATCTATGAGTTTTACTAATATTTTAGACAGCATAAAAATTTAGCAACACATTAGGAAAATATATGTTACTGTTGGTATCATATTACTACCATGAGGGTATTACAGTCAATAAAAAAAGCTTGTACGAGCATATATTTTCCACTATATGCACTGTTGGTTTTTTGCACACCTCTTATTTTTTCTATCAATAGTAATGAATTGTTTGAATTTCCAAAAATGTTTTTTGTTTACTTCGTTGGGATTTTCATTATTACATTTTTTATTTCAGATATCATTATTAACCGCACAAAACTTAAAAGACCACATCCAGCAGTGGTTATCTTATTTTTTACATTTGTAGTTTCAACTATATTTTCTACACATTTTTACACCTCTATCTTTGGGTATTACACACGATTTAATGGTGGGTTTCTGTCGCACCTTGTATTTTTTGGGCTTTACTATGTTGCACTAAATAAATTGACAAAAGGGGACTATAAAAATCTTTTAACCACATTGTTATTCACAGTTATTCCAATAGGATTTTACGGACTGTCCCAGTATTTTAATGGAGTTTCCCGTGCTTATTCTACATTCGGGCAACCAAACTGGTTGGCTCAATATCTCTCTATGATTTTACCCGTACTCTTATATATTTTTTTAAATAACAAAGATCTAAGATTAGCTAAAGTTTGGTTTGGAATTTTCATTTTAGGTTTCTATTGTTTTTGGGTCACTTTCTCTCTTTCTGGTATTTTGGGGTTTTTAATATCGTTATTTATTCTATTTCCAAAAATATTAAAAAATAAAAAAGATAGGAACTTTGGTTATAGATTAGCACTGATTATTCTGATTATGGTGATAATACCTATATCAAACCCTGGAATTTTCGGGGATAAGATTAAAGACATAATAATTGATCTTAAGAAGAGTACTAGTTCTGTCAATGTTGTTTATGCGCAGGAAGAAACAGGGATAAATTTAAATCTCAAAAACAATGTATCAGACCCTAGTTTTATACGTCTCTCGTTATGGGAAGGAAGTATGAGAATGATTTTATCTTCGGCCAAAACATTTTTAATAGGGTCTGGTCCTGGCACTTTCCCATATACTTTCCAACCATTTAGAAGTTTAAAATTAAATTATTCATCTGAATGGGACTTTGTTTTTAATAAGCCCCATAACTATTACATAGAAATTTGGTCAGAGTCCGGAATTTTTTCTCTTTTATCTTTTATTTTCATTTTGTATATAATGTTTAAGAAATCACCCGATTTTATAAAACCGTCTATAGTAGCTTTTGGTGTCTCAAATATCTTTGGCTGGCCCGTTGTTTCTACAAGTCTTTTGTTTTGGTTACTTGCAAGTTACGTGTTAGAAGAGAAGTTAGAAAAAAAGAGCGGTTCTTTATCTAGTATTTCAACGAGACCTAAGTTTTTAATTATTTTTTCGTCAGTTATTTTATGGGGTGTTTGTTTTTTTGTTCTTTTCAATCTATCCAAAATCTATAGAGCGGATATAAATTTTAAAAAATCTCAAGAATTTTTAAGTGATGGGGATAGGGAAAGGGCCTTATATTTTGCTAATAAAAGTATAAACCTTAATCCTTTTGAGCCGAATTATTACAGAGGTAGAGCAAAAGTTTTAACTGTTTATTTATTTCCCACCCAAAATGTTAGCAGTATTAAAGAAAAAATATATCTTGATATGAAAAAGTCCATTGAACTTAATCCTTTAAATTTGGTAACCATTAGAAACTCGATTCCCTTGTGTTACTTTTTAGCTGTTGAGGATGTGGGAAATGTTTCTGGAGTTGATAATGTAGATATGAACTATTCTGGTGCAGTAAAAGAGTTTTTTCAAAATACAAAAGATAAATATTGGCACGATGCTGGGGTAATTTCAACAATTGCAAAATACGAGAAAAGATTATCTTTTTTGACTGAATATCAGGAAAGTGTAAACAGGATTAAAGAAATAAGACCCGATCTTTTAGAGTGGCACCCCTCCTTTAGATAGCTCCACGTACGTATCTGATACCCAGCCCTCCAGTGTTTCAGAAACTTTGATTTTTATCCAACCACTTGCTTTCTCTAGAACGTCATAAGTTTCGCCTGTATTAACCTTTGTTAGTTCTTCTCCATTTAAGTCTGGACTTTTTCTGACTCTAAGCCACCCAAGAGGCGTAGTTTTTATTTTTGCTATCTCTTCTTCTACGGGTTTAATTCCAGAATCTCCTAATAACTCAAGGGCTTTTCTGGCCTCCTCTGTTATACCCGTTGCTTCGGAAGATGTTCCTAGGTATGCCCCTCTATTAGCATTAGTGAGTTTTTTAAGATCTTCTTGTGAAGCAAGCAAGTTCCCATCTTTGTCGTATATACCGCCCTTGTAATCTATAAAATAGTCAAAAACTCTATCTTTATTCATTCCGACACCTTGGACATTTAAGCCCCTTGTATCATTCCAATATATTATTCCCTTTACCCATGCTTGAGTATCTGCAGTCACATTTGGGTTGTCTATAGATATGTTGTAAAGGTTGTTAGAACCTTCAAACATTTTTATCTCTTGGACAACAGGATATGGAAATAGTTTTGCTGATATGTTCAGCACATATTCGCTTTGAACATTTATTCTCATATCTCCCGTTTCATATCCTGGGTATATCAGTTTGAGGCTGTAACTTCCATTTGAAATTGCCGATGATGTGAAAGGTGTGGTGCCAACCTCAGAGTTATCTATAATAACCTTTGCTCCCGATGGTTCCGACACTATCCTGAGTGTGTTATCTGAACCGTCCTTATCAAACCACATGTCCTGTCCGGAGGAAAAAGTGTCAGATACACCTAAATCTCTTGCTATACTTACAGTATAAACGGTGTCCTTTTTAGAAGGCAGAAACTTTATTTCTGTTTGATATTGTCTCGTATCGCTTCTAATAGCAATGGTATTACTCCCAGGTTTAATCTCTTTAGATTCAAAAGGAGTTTCACCAACTTTTGTGTTATTTACCATTACCTCCGCTTTGCCGTTTTGTACAACCACATTCAAAACAGCTTTATTACTTAATCCAGATAAATTTCTTAACAACTCCCCTCCAAAAAATACTACCAAGCCAACTCCTAATATACCTAGAAAATAAATTAGGGCGGTAGAAAGAGGTTTTTTATCATCACTGCTTATTGTAGATACTGCCATATGAACCTAAATTATCATGATTATGGTAAAATATCAACATCAGATTTGGTTGATACTTAAATGATAACTAGTGAGTTAAAGAAAAAATATTTGGAATTCTTTGAAAAAAAGGGGCACTCTGTTATTCCTTCTGCATCTATTGTTCCAGAAAATGATCCTACTGTTTTATTTACCACAGCTGGTATGCACCCACTAACTCCTTATCTTTTGGGGGAAGTACACCCTTTGGGAAAGAGAATTGTGAGTGTACAAAAATGTTTAAGAACAGATGATATAGATGATGTTGGTGATGATACCCATGTTACTTTTTTTGAAATGCTTGGAAATTGGTCGTTAGGAGATTATTGGAAAAAAGAATCAATATCTTGGAGTTATGAATTTTTAACTAAAGAGTTAAATATTTCCGTTGAGAAACTTGCGGTGACTTGTTTTGAAGGAGATGACGATGTTCCTAAAGATGTAGAATCAGCAGAGATATGGGAATCCCTAGGTATTGATAAAAGTAGGATATTTTTCCTAGGAAAGAAAGATAATTGGTGGGGGCCTGTTGGTAATACTGGTCCTTGTGGTCCTGATACAGAAATATACTTTTGGACAGGGGTTGGAGAACCCACATCTATAGGATCCTCTGAAGGATCTGGGGATTGGGTAGAAATATGGAATAACGTTTTTATGGAATATGAAAAGACTCCGAATGGTAAGTATGTTCCACTAAAGCAAAGAAATGTTGATACAGGTATGGGTGTTGAAAGAACAGTAGCAGTGTTGAATGGTTTCAAGGACGTTTATAAAACAGATGGGTTGTCAGATGTATTTAATAAAGTTTATTCCTTATCTACTTCCCGTAACGAGAAAAGTATGAGAATACTAACAGACCACGTTAGAGCTTCAGTTTTTATACTTGGAGATCGAAGATGCATCTCCCCTTCTAACACGGATCAAGGTTATGTTTTGAGAAAATTAATAAGAAAATCAGTTAGGGAGGGAAAGAAGTTAGGTATAACAGGCCCATTTTTAGTAGAATTGTCAAAAATAGTTGTTGATAGTTATGGCACTTATTACCCTGAATTAAAAAGCAATCAAGGGTTTATAGAGAAATATTTGGGTTTAGAGGAAGAGAAATTTGGCAATATACTTAAAGTTGGTCAGAAAGAATCTTTTAAAAGAATTGATTCAATTGGTAACATTGGAGAAAAAGTTGAAGTATTTGGTTTAAGTGTTCCCATAATTTCAAAAGAATCTTTTGATTTATATCAATCACACGGTTATCCAGTTGACATGTTTATAGAAGATTTGAAAGAGAGAAAAAAGATAGATGAGAGCAGATCAAAGGAGATATCTGATGACGTAGAGAAACTTATTTGTTGTCACCAAAATATATCAAGAAAAGGTGCCGAGAAAAAATTTAAAGGAGGTCTTTTTGACGATAGTGATGATGTTGTAAGGTATCATACTGCAACACATCTTCTAAATAAGGTTTTAAGAGATGTTGTAGGTTCTCATGTAAAACAGATTGGAAGCAACATAACTTCAGAAAGATTAAGATTTGATTTTCCAAACGATTCAAAGCTAACTGAGGACGAGATATTAGAAGTTGAGAAAAAAGTAAATGATATTATTGACCAGGATATAAAAGTTAATTCTGTTATATTACCTAAAGAGAGCGCTGTTAGTTGTGGGGCAGTTCATTTAGAAGGTGAGCAGTACCCTGAGCAAGTTAAGGTTTATTTCATAGGAACTAGTTTAGAATCAAATGTGAGTATGGAGTTTTGTGGAGGACCCCATGTTAAAAGTACGGGGGAAATAGGTCATATAAAAATATATAAGCAAGAAAAAATTGGTGATGGGAAAATGAGAATTTACGCTAGATTTAAGAAATAAGTATATTTTGATTAAATCACTTGAAGTTGTAATATAGGTATTGGTACCTAGAAATTAATCTCAAAAATTTAGTTATTAAGGAGGATTTTATGGAAAACTCAAAAAAAATAAAGCCCCTAGGGGACTATTTGTTAATAGAGCCCTTAGAGAGAGAAACAAAATTACCGTCGGGGATTGTAATTCCAGACACGGTCAAGGAAAAGCCGCAAGAAGGCAAGGTTTTAGCAGTAGGGCCAGGTAAAAAAGATGAAGATGGTAATTCAATGCCCCTAGATTTGAAAGAAGGGGATATAGTTATGTTTAAGAAATGGGGAGGTACTGAAATCAAGATAAATGGAAAAGATCTTCTCTTGGTTAAGGAAGAGGATGTTTTAGCATTAGTTGAAAATTAAATTTTAAATTAAGGAGGATAATATGGCTGCAAAAGACATAATATACGGCGAAGATGCCCGAGAAAAACTAAAAAAAGGTGTAGATAAATTAGCCAGGGCTGTTTCAACAACTCTTGGTCCAAAAGGGGGTAACGTTGCTTTAGATAAAAGCTGGGGCACTCCCAATGTTGTAAATGACGGGGTAACCGTTGCAAAAGAAATAGAACTAGAAGATAAGTTTGAAAATATGGGAGCACAGATAGTTAAAGAAGCATCATCGAAAACAAATGATGTGGCAGGGGATGGGACAACAACAGCAGTTGTGTTAGCAAGAGCAATAGTAAATGAGGGATTAAAAAACGTTTCCGCTGGTGCAAACCCAATGATATTAAGAAGAGGGTTGGAAAAAGCCACTCAAAAAGTTGTTGAGGAAATTCAAAAATTATCAAAAGAGGTATCAAGCACAGAAGAAAAGATACAAATCGCAACTATATCTGCACAAAACGAAGAAGTTGGAAAAATAATTTCGGAAGCTATGGAAAAAGTTGGGGATGAGGGAGTCATAACTGTTGATGAGTCAAAAGGATTTAATATAGAGCTTGAATACAAAGAGGGTATGCAATTTGATAAGGGTTACTTATCGCCTTACTTTGTTTCCAATGCCGAAAAAATGGAAGCTATAGTAGAAAATCCCTATATATTGGTAACTGACTCAAAAATATCCAATATGCAGGACATGCTACCCTTACTTGAGAATTTAATGAAGGTTTCTAAAGATTTGGTGATTATTTGCGATGACGTTGATGGAGAAGCATTAGCTACATTAGTTGTAAATAAATTAAGAGGTGTTTTAAATGTCCTTGCTATTAAGGCCCCGGGCTTTGGTGATAATAGGAAAGCTTTAATGGAAGATATTTGCGTACTTACAGGTGCTTCTTTTATAAGTGAGGATACTGGTAAAAAAGTAAATGGTGCTACAGTAGAAGATTTAGGCAGAGCTGATAGAATTATTTCTGGAAAAGATTACACCACGATAGTTGGTGGAAAAGGTGATGAGAATGAGATAAAAGACAGAGTGAAGATGCTAGGATCTCAGATAGAAAAGGAAACATCAAGCTATGAAAAAGAAAAACTTCAAGAAAGATTAGCCAAACTTAGTGGTGGTGTTGCAGTAATAAAAGTGGGTGCAGCTACCGAAGCTGAGTTGAAAGAATTAAAGCTTCGTGTTGAAGACGCTGTTAATGCAACTAAGGCTGCTGTGGAAGAAGGTATAGTTCCTGGTGGTGGTATCGCCTTTTTAATAGCAAAAGAAGCTTTGTCAAAAGTGCACCTTGAGGGCGACGAGCAAGTTGGTGTTTCAATTTTGGAGAAATCATTAGAACAGCCGATAAGATTATTGATCAAAAATACGGGTATGGATGACGGTAAAGTATTGGCTGAAATTGAAAGAAAGTCTGAGGAGGATAGAAATAAAAATATTGGATACGACGTTCTGAAGATGGAATATGTAGATATGTTAGAAGCGGGGATAATAGATCCTGCAAAAGTAGCTAGAAGTGCTTTGCAGAATGCAGTTTCAGCTGCAACCATGATAATAACCACGGAATGTCTCGTAACAGAGCTTCCGAAAAAAGAAGATAAAGCATCTACTGGAATGCCTGAAGAATACTAAATGGATTATGGATTTAGTAGTAATAAAAAGCCCCGCAAAATGCGGGGCTTCTTTTTTCTCATGACCTTCCTACCACTAAATTAACGGTAATTAAGTTCCAGAAGGAAAATTATTTAACCTTCTTTTTTACCGCTATTTTCTTTGGTTTATCTTCCTCTGTTTTAGGGATTGTTATTTTCAACACCCCCTCTTCCAACTCTGCTTCAGCTTTAGAAGGGTTTACTATCCTTGGTAGGTTAGTTGAGTAATTAAAGGATGTTTGTCTGGTAGATTTATAGACAGTCTTCTTTTCATTTTTTTGTTCGTCTGTCTCTTCTTGGTTTGCGTTTATAGTTAAAACGTTACCTTCAATATTTACTTCAACATTCTCCTCTTTAATTCCTGGGATTTGTGCTTCGACAATTACGGCATTCTCGGTCTCGTATATATCTATTCCGCTCGGTGAACTAGATTGGTCAGACCACGGAGACAGCCAGTTTTCATCATCAAAAACAGTAGGGATTCCCCATCTATTCCATTTAACTATAGCCATATTTATCGCCCCCTTTCAACAAAATCAGTTATATTACTACATTATCACTCTAACATCGTAAGTGATAGTTGTCAATACTTTGTTAGGTTATTTTTGAGAATTTTGGTATTTTTTTAATATTTCTTTGTATCTTGACAAGATTTTCTTGGTACTGTCGTTTTTATTAAAATGTATTAGTTTTGGATTTACAATTTCTGTCGTTATATCTTTTTCCATGTATTTTATCTCCTTCTTCCTGGCTATATTTTCCAGAGATATCATTAACGAACTGTCTCTCTTAGATTCTGTTTTTTTGTCTTCATAATTCAAGTTAAAGTTTTTGTAATATTTTTTAATCCAATTGTTTTCATTAAGAAATCTAAAATAAATATTATCTCTCCAAGAAAATGGTTGCACAGACAATATATTTTGAGCTACGTATAGATTCCTTTTTTTCTCTGACCACGCCATGTTGCTTTCATCTAAGAAAATGTTGGGGCATATTTTCCTCTTGCTTTTATCTTTTGGTAATTCGTTAATTATTTTTAATATTAGAAACACAAACCCTCTAGTTATCCATAACCTGTTTTTTTCAGTTATTATTAAAAGATCTATATCAGCGCCCTCTTCGGCATCGTAATTTGCCACTGATCCTGTTATAGCAATCATTTTAACCCACGGCACTTTTTTCAAAAGTTTTATTTTCTCTTTATATTTTTTAATTATTTCTCTAGTATATTTCTCCCTTTTTCTTACATCGTGGGTCTTTATTCCCTTTAACATAAACCTGTTTTTCACTTTTTTAACTGTCCCATCGTTAACAAGTTTTTCCAATTCTTTTTTAATCTTTTTATGTGTGAATAAGCTACCTGATATAAGATTATTTGAGATTTGATAAAAAGTTATTGGATAACCAAAAACCCCACTGTAAGACAAGGTCTTTATTATGGACGTCCTGCAAGAATTAGTCCTGTTTTTTCCCATTGTTACTCCAAAGAATCTAGAACATCGTTAACAATCTTGTCTGCCTCTGAGTTTTTCTCTCTCTTGACGTGAGTATATTTAACTAATTTAATGTTTTTCTCTACGTCTTTTGCCTCCTTAAACAAGCTTTTCATTCTAGGTTCTTTTACTTTAAAATTACCATTTAACTGACTTACAATTAGTAAACTATCGATAAAAAACTCTGCTTTTTCTACCCCTATCTCTCCACATGCTTTCAGTCCTTCTATAACGGCTTTGTATTCAGCTTCATTGTTAGTTGATTTACCAATAAATTTACCTATCTCTCTTACCTTTTCTTTTTTTTCATTTTTTATAACTACTCCTATAGCACCCGGGCCTGGGTTTCCTCTTGCACCACCATCTGTATGGACGCTAACTACCATATCAGTCCTTAAGACATTCCCTTAAACATAAATAAAATAAACCGACTACCAAACCAGATAAAATTCCGGCAATAGAATAAACGTACAAAGATTTATATGTCTCTTTTATCAACGGTTCTGCCGAGACTGGGTGTATAAACAAACTATTATCTCCATTTTTGTTTACATCCTTTGATGCTTTAATCAATGATTTGGATATACTTCTAAACATAGAGTCTGATACTTCTCTATCACTGTGTTTTGTTGAGATGGTAATCATTTGAGGTCCTAACTTTTTTATTTTTAACGCTTTTTCTAAAATCCTTATATTTTTATTGTCGTAGGGGAGGTTCATTTCATCCAAAGCAGATTTTTTAATATCAATGCTTTCAGCTAGAGACATGACAGAATTTGTATATGTCACGGCAGTTTGTTGAGCATAGTATCCCTCATAAGAAAAAAATTCATCTGATTTATCTATTTTTCTACCAACGTAAAAAGATCCTGAAGATACATATTTAGCTGGTAGGTAGTAGAAGATTAGACTAAGAGCAAAACCAAAAATAGCGGGCATAATTAAGAAAAATCTATTTTTTGATAATACCTTTTTTATTTCTTTTAGCTCCATATCAAGCTTATTATACCAGCAAATGTTGAGACACAATGATTTTGAGTAAAAATTAGTGTAGTTAGTGAAAAAATCTTGTATACTCTATTAAAGTAGTTTTTGTGAATACTGCCCGAATGCCTAAACAACAAAGTATAACTAAATCTGCCCTTATTCCTACGGTTTTAATATCCGGGGGTGCGGGTTTCATAGGATCTCATTTAGCAGAGTATTTGCTACAAAATAAAGCAAGAGTTGTGGTGCTTGATAATTTTAAGACGGGTAAGGAAGTACATGTTAAACACTTGTTAACAAACCCAAATTTTGCTCTTTATGATGTAGATATAAATGAGGGACTCCCGGTAGATATTCAAAGTGTTGATTATATTTTTCATCTCGCTGGTTTAGAGGAATACTTTTATAGCAAAGATTATTTAAGTTTAGAGTCTCTTCTTACTAATTCTTTAGGTACCAAGAATTTACTTGATCTAGCCAAAAAATCTTCAGCCAAATTTCTTCTTGGATCTACTATAGATGTATATCAGATAAGAACTGCTCAAGCAGATCTTGCTCAGTATTTTGGATCTAATATCAGTGAGGAAAATAGATTTAGTTTACTTGAAGCTAAAAGATTTGCAGAAGCTATTGTTTGGGAATATTTCAAGAAACACAATATTGATGCAAGGATAGTAAGGTTACCTGAGGTATATGGTCCAGGAATGGATCTAAATTCGAGCGGGTTTTTAGGAGGATATATAAGAAATGTTTTGGAGGGAAATTCTATTGATATATATGGAGATGGGGAGGAGAAAGAATACTACTTGTATATAAGTGATGCCGTGTCGGGAATAATAAAAGCCCAATTTAACGAAAACACAAAAGGTAATATATACTCAATTATCCCAAAAGAGTCAATTTCTTCTTTAGAAACAGCATACTTAGTTAAAAGTGTAGCTGATTCTAAACTTTCTGTACAGTTTAAACCTAGTCTGGGGTCGCGAATTTCAGATTACAAAGGAATAAGTAATGAGAATACTAAGGATTTGGGATGGAAACAAAAAGTTGGTATGAAGGATGGAATAATAAAGACGTTACAATCTCTAAACTATTCTCCCAATACAAACGCTTTTAAGCCCGCAATATACATTGATAATAAAATAAAAAAAGATGAGGAAATTAAAACTGATAGTATAGTTTCTTTGCAGGGAGTAAAAATAACTTCAAGACCAAAGGATACATTTGTACTAAATGAGCCAGAAAACAAAGACATTATTACGCCAACGACTAAAGACAAAAATAATTTTATCAGTAAACCCACTCCTGAAAAGAAAAGAAAAATATTTAAGGGCTTTTCTTTCGATGGTTTGAAAATAATTAGTTCGATTTCGGCAATTTTGCTTTCGGCTTTTTTGGTTTTTGTTTGCATCCCAGTAATAAGTACCTATTTTAGTATTAAGAGTGGCGTGTCCAGTTTGAATAGTGCTAAAGAGAGTCTAGTTACGATGGATTCCGAAAAATTGGAAAAGAATGCTACAAAGGCATATGAAAGTTTTAGGCAAGGGAGGATTTCGCTACGAAAGTTAAGGTGGGCATTTTCCCTCTTTGGAAAAGATAATGAGTACAAGTCTTATGATAAATTATTGGGGTCTCTGTCGCTGTTTTCAAGAGCTGGTAGTTTGGGGTCAGGAGCAGTAAAGCCCATTGAATCCGTTTTAAATACAATAAGGCCAGACAACTCTAATAGTTTAGATCCAGCTATATTTGAAAATGCTAAATCATCTATTTCTGGAATGAAAGATTACATAGGTATGGCAAAAGCAGATCTTTTAGGTGTGGATGAGAAACACATTCCCAAAAGATATGCAAGTTATTTTAGCGAATTCAAGAAATTCTTAAATGATTCTCAAAACACATCAGATCATATCTATACTGTAATGTCGGGACTGCCTCAAGCCTTAGGTATGAATGGAGAAAAGAGATACATAGTATGGTTTCAGAATTCAAATGAGTTGCGTCCTACAGGTGGCTTTATAGGATCTTATGCTCTCATAAAATTGGAAAACGGTAAGATAAAAAACATTTTTATAGATGATATTTACAATCCAGATGGACAAATAGATGTTAGAAATATAAAAACAGAGGTACCTACCCCAATAAAAGGATTTTTGGGAGAGGAAACTTTGTATCTTAGAAATTCTAACTGGGATCCAGATTTTACTAAGTCGGCTCAGAATTTTGATGACATATACTTTAAGATAACAGGAGAAACTATAGATGGTTATATGGCAATAGACTTACATTTTGTTGAGGGTTTGTTAAGGGTTGTTGGGCCAGTATTTTTGTCGGCTTACAATGAAGATATAAGTGCTGACAACTTGGATGAGAGAGCTCAATACTATAGTGGGTTTGATTATAAAGAAGGTTCACAAGACAAAAAGTCATTTTTGGCTATATTAGGTGGGAAGTTGTTGGAGAGCATTTTTTCTCTAGACAAAAAAGATATGCCAAATTTAGTAGATGAGCTTAAAAAATCTTTGGATCAGAGACATTTCCAAATATATTTTTCAAATAATCCAATGAGCACGTTTTTAAAAGAGAAAATGTGGGACGGCTCTTTAGTCAGTACAGATGGGGATTATTTGATGGTTGTTAACGCAAATTTAGGTGGAACAAAATCTAATTATTACGTTGAAAATTCAATGAGTTATGAGGTTAGTTCTTTGACTAGAGATGGGGTACTAAGGGCTACTTTAACCCTGGAATACAAAAACAACTCTGAAACAGATGCGTGGCCTGGAGGTCCATATAAAGATTATGTTCGTGTTTTGTCTCAGAGTGGGGCAAAACTGACTGGGGCAGAGATTGTTTTTAATAATGGGGTAAAGGAAGATATACTTAAGGACATGGTTACGTCAAACGTTGGGAAGTATACGTCTTTTGAAACAAGTTTTGTTCTTGATCCAAAAAATACGGTTAAGTTGGTGTTAGGGTATGACCTGTCTCCTAATGTATCTATATCAAAAGATAGTGGTACTTATAATCTAAAATGGCAAAAACAAGCTGGGACAGATAGTGATAACATATCTTTTTCTTTTAACCCTCCGTTTGGGTCAATGTTAAACGGTAGTTCTAGTAACCTAGAAATTACTGATACATCGTTAAAATACTCAGGTAAATTTAATAGTGATCTGAATTTTTATATAAATCTTAGGTAAATTCCTTGCTTAACAGTCCTTAGAGCAATATAATTTCTATAATGCCTTTAGCCGATATGCCCCAGTCAAATAGACAGCACGCTGTTCCTCAAAACATTATGGATGTTGAGTTTAAGTTGATTGGTGAGCTTACAATGAGGCAGTTTTCTTACTTGTTGGTGTTTGGATTGGCTGCCTATTTTTCTTTTGTATCTATACCTGGATTATTTAAAATTCCCACCACCGTGTTCTTTGCTTTATTGGCTTTAGGGTTGGCTTTTGTACCTGTCCAGGAGCGCGGTCTTGACGAGTGGTTAGTCAACTTTTTTCGTTCAATTAATTCTCCAACTGAAAGAGTTTGGAAGAGAACTCCACAATTACCAACAGCTTTCTTATATGACAGTATAGCGATGGTTCAACAAGAGATGATAACCTTAGCACCAACATCCAGTAGAAGGAAATTGGAAGAGTATTTAAAATATAAATCCGATGAGAGTGCTTCAGACCCGTTAGATATACCAGAAAGAGAGTATATTATGAAAGTTAGAGAGGCATATAGAGATGTTGCCCAACCAGAATCTGTTGGGGTCACCGTGGATTATGCTAAAGAAGATCTTGTTGACTTAGAGCCCACTCAGGTTGAGGAGACATTTGAAAGTTTACACCCAGAAGCACTATCCCCACAGATGGTAGAACCACCCGTGCCAACGGAGCCATCAGCAAGTACTGCAGTAGCCCAGGAAGTTGAAATTAAAGAAGAGGGTCCAGCTCTAAGGATAATAAAGTCTAAAATGTCTTCCGCTCAGAGTAGACCACAACCATCTTCTTTAGATTACCATACATATGAAATGATAACACCTGACATGCACTCAGGTAGGAAATTCGTGAATTTAGTGCCTTCAAGTGGGGAGATAGTATTACCAATAAGAGGGGAACGAGTTTTGAATACATCAGAAAGTGTGGAAATACAGGAAGATATAGAGGAAAAGGCTAAAAAGTTGGAAGATTTGATAGAAAAAATAAGAAGAGAGGAGGGTATGCCTGCAATTAAAACTAGGAGTGTAGAAGAACCCAGAGGGATGAAGGTTGATAAAGAAGCTAAGAGTATGGTGGAGGAATTAGAGAGACAAAATAAAGATTTAGTTGAAGAGATATCAAAATTAAAGAAACAAATAGAGCAGGGTAAGTCTATGTCTGTAGATACAATTGCCCAAGAGGAATTACTGAAGAAGTTAGAAGCACAAAAAGGCGATATAGCTTCAAGTTATTCCGAGCTTCAGTCACAGGTCAACGAATTACAGAAAAAACTTGATGAACAAGTTCAGGTATCAACTGGGAAAGAGTTCGTAGATAAAATGAAAACCAAGCTACCAGTTTTAACTAATAGACCTAATGTTGTCACGGGCGTAGTTAGAGATCCGGAAGGTAAGTTTTTAAGTGATTTGCTTTTGACAGTGAAAAATTCTAGAGGAGACACAGTTAGGGCATTCAAAACAAATGCTCTTGGTCAGTTTGTTGTTTCAACACCATTGCAAAATGGAACATATACTTTGGAGGTAAGTCCTTCTAACAAAACTAACTTTACGTTTGCTATAATTCCTATTGAAGTTAAAGGAGAGGTAATGCCTGCTATTGGAATAGTGGGAAAATAAAACATGGCTGCCCAAGATAATGCATCTACAACTCAAGACCATTTAGATATTTTTGATATAAAAGATGACTTAACAGTATTAAAAACTGGTACGGTTTGTGCTGTTATTCAAACTACCGCAGTAAATTTTGATCTTCTCTCTGAAATTGAGCAAGATGCTATAATCGCAGCTTTTTCAATGTTGCTAAACTCCATCACCTTTCCTGTGCAAGTAGTAATAAGGTCAAGAAAATTAGATATTTCAAAATATGTAGATAAAGTTAGAAAAGTAGAATCCAAAATAACTGATCCCTTGCTTAAATCTCAAGCAGAGGCTTATAGGAGGTTTGTTCAAGAAGTTATAAAAATAAATGAAGTTTTAGACAAGAAATTTTACGTCGTCATACCTTCAAATTCTGTTTATGATGTAACTCAAAAGGGTGGTGGGGCATTTGATTGGATAATGAAGTTAGCTGGTTCACAAAATAAAAGGGTAGATGTGAATCTAGAGAAAGTTCTACAAGAGGGAAAGATAGAGCTTTCCCCCAAGGTAGAGCATGTTATAAGAGAGTTTGGAAGAATAGGTATAAAGTGTAAACAACTTAATACACAAGAACTTGTTGAGTTGTATTTCGATATCTATAACCCAAGTAATATTTACGGTCAAAGAATAAGGACTAATGTTGATGATTATAAAACTGCGATAGTTAATCCAGCTATTATTGAGGAATAAAAATGGCACTTAATATTTTTAATTTATTTAAAAAACCCACTAAAACACAAGCTTCAGGACAGGCCTCCGGAGGCGCCGCTACTCAGGGGGGTGAAAAAACGCCTCCACAAGTACTGTCTGAAGGTATGTTAACAGTAAAAGATATTATTGCTCCTTCGGCTATAGAGATAGATTTTAACGACATTAGGATAGGAGGAATGTATTATAGAACCTTCTTTGTTTCGGGGTATCCGAGGTTTGTTGGTGCTAACTGGCTTTCTCCAGTAATAAATTTTGACCATACCCTTTTAATTTCAATGTTTTACTACCCAATAAAATCTAAGGTTATCCTTGATGATTTGCGAAGGAAAATAACAGAGTTAGAAGCTACCACAATGTCCAACAGGGATAAAGGTAAAATATCCGATCCCGTGGTTGAAGCCGCTCTTGAGGATGCAACAGCCCTACAAGAACAACTTGTAAAAGGTGTCGAAAAATATTTTCAATTTTCTTTTTACATAACTGTTCCAGCAGAAGATTTAGAAGAATTGAACAACGTTTCATCTAAGCTTGAGTCCCTACTATCTTCATTATTGTTAATTTCCAAATCGGCTGCTCTACAGATGGAAGATGCTTTCAAATCTTCTATACCCACTGGTACGGATAAACTAATGATTACCAGAAATATGGATACCACTAGTTTGGCAACAACATTCCCATTTACGTCTTCTGACTTAACAATGGAAGAAGGGATAATGTACGGTATTAATAAACACAACGGTTCTTTAGTTATTTTTGATAGGTTTTCACTTGAAAACGCCAACTCGGTAGTTTTTGCAAAATCTGGTGCTGGAAAATCTTATTTTGTAAAGTTAGAGGCCTTAAGGCATTTAGTCTTTGGTGCTCAGGTTATGATTATTGATCCAGAAGAAGAGTACAGAGTTCTCTGTGAAGTTGTTGGTGGGAACTATATAAGCTTTTCTGCTAATTCCCAACAGAAAATAAACCCTTTTGATCTATCTGGTATAGCAACTGAGGGTGAAAATGAGTTAGGACAAAAACTTATTTCGTTAATAACTTTATTAAAGTTAATGCTTGGAGAACTTAATTCAACTGAGGAGGCCATTTTAGATAGAGCTCTTATTGAGACATACAGAATAAAGGGTGTCACATCAGATCCAGAAACCCAGGCTACAAAAGAACCACCAGTAATGGAGGATTTATATAAGGTGTTGCTTGGAGGTATAGAACCAGAATCAAAGAGTATGGCAGATAGGTTAGAGAGATTTATAAAGGGTTCTATGGCCGGTATATTTGATTCCCAGTCAAATATAAATTTAGAGAGTGGTATGACTGTTTTCTCCACTAAGAATCTTGAAGATGCATTAAGACCTATTGCTTTTTATATGATATTAGATTTTGTTTGGACAACTATTAGAAAGAATCTAAGGAAGAGAATATTAATTGTTGAAGAAGCATGGTATTTGATGCAGAACAATGATAGTGCGAGATTCATATACGGTATAGCTAAAAGGGCTAGAAAATACTATTTAGGTCTTACAACTATATCTCAAGATGTGGATGATTTTTTGACCTCTGAGTATGGTAAGGCCGTTGTTACTAATTCCTCTATTCAAATGCTTTTCAAACAGCACCCTGCCGCTATAGAAAAGGTTGTAGATACATTTTATTTATCAGAAGGTGAAAAACGATATTTGTTATCAGCTGGGGTAGGAGAGGGGTTGTTTTTTGCTGGTACGAACCATGTAGCTATAAAGGTAATGGCGTCGGAACCCGAACATAAGCTCATAACTACAAATCCAGAGGAAGTCCTAAGACTTCAGGAAGAAAGGAGGAGGCGGGAAAGAGGACAAATAGATATAGGTAAGAAGGAACCTTCGAAACCTGTTTATAAGCCCTATATTCCACCAGAGCCAATGGATGAGTTTACAACCACTTCTGATAATGGAGGTAGCAATGCTAGTGTTTCTAAACCAGAAATTAAAAAGGTTGTAGGAGACGCGTTAAAAGAGGATTTCATAGTCAAAGAACCTTTAAAAGTAGTAGAGGTGGAGAAAAAACAAGTGAGTGAAGAACCCACGGTTATTGAGGATAATTTTAAGGATAAAAGACCTGTAAACTCTCCAATAGAGCCACAGAAGGATGTAAAAGTGCTTACTAGTAATAATGATGTCAAGGGTGACATTCCATTGAAGGTTGGAAGCACTACCTCGAAATCCACTGTTGAACAGCAAAATTCTGTAGCAATCGAAAAAAATAATGTAGATAAAAAAGATGAAGGTGCTGGTGCTAAAAAACCATTGGTAGAAAATGTTTCTAATGCTACTGATTCTTCGGTTCCAAAGAAAAAACTTGATAGTAGGATAGTAGAACTAAGAAAGAGAATGCTCAAAGATGATGATTTTATAAACAAAGGCCCTACTGCTGATGAAATAATGGACTCAATACATGAGATGAAAAATCAGCAAAGAAACTCTTCCTCCCAAGCATCTACAACAGGTAATATTTCCCCTGGGACTAAGGGAAGTGCAAACTTATAATTTTATATCTGCATCGGCATTATTATGTGAACAAAGTCCTTCTGGTTTTCTGGTATAAATGTGCAGGGCGATATGTTTCCATTGGAGCTAAAGTGTATTCTTTCAGATTTTATATTGTTCAGAAAATCTAACAAATATTTTGAGTTAAAAGCTATTTCCATAAGCTCCCCTTCCACTTCAGCAGGTATTGTACTCTCATGCTGACCCGTTTCCTCAGACAAAGATGTGATTTTTATCTTTCCTTCAGGATCTAACCTTATTTTTATAGTATTGTTTCCTTCTTTAGCAAACACATCTGTTAGTTTTACCGCTTCTGAAAAATCCAACGAACTAAACGATGCTTTTACAACATGTTCTATCGGGATTATCTTTTTGTAATCAGGGTAATCCCCGTCTAAAACTCTTGTCGCTACGGAAGTGTCTTCTGATCTGAAGAGCACTAAATTTTCACCTTGGTTTAAAGTGAAGTTGACGGGCTCTTGTGAGGAAGAAAATATTTTTGCTACTTCCATAAAGATTTTTGCGGGTATTACCACCTTAAAGTTATCAGAACCTCCATCTAGAGAAATTATTTTTTCTGATAATCTAAAACCATCTGTTGCCGTAACGGTTAGTTTACCTTTTGAATAATCCAGATATATACCTGTGAATATAGGTCTACTCGTGTCTATACCTGATGCGAAAGCAACAAGACCCATCACCTCATTAAGAATTTTTGGATCAACAGATAATATTTTGCTTTTTTCAGGAAATTCAGGGATTTCAGGAAAATCTTTTGGGCTACTTCCGTTGAATTTACTTTTTGTAGTTTTTGAGCTTATAGATAATATCTCATCCTTGGCTTGAGCATTTATAGTTCCTGGTGAAAGATTGGATATAAAATCTTTTAATAATTTAGCAGGTACAGTTACGGAACCTTCCTCCTCCACCGCTACACCGATATATGTAGTAATTGCAGTTTCTAAATTAGTAGATGATATTTTCAGCCTACCATTTTCTGTCTCCATTAAAACATTTGATAGTATAGGCAATGAACTTTTGACAGGGATAGCGTGCATCACCGTCTGCAGACCTTTTGAAAGATTTTCCTGTAGGCAAGAAAATTTCATATTTACACCTTTATTCTTTCTTTTCTTTCGAATTTTGTTCTTTTGGTTTCAGGACTACCCGTCTATCATCTCCCTCACCAGTACTTTCTGAAATTATATCATCATATTCAGCTACCATAATATGTATCTGTCTTCTTTCCCACGGGTTCATTCTAGGCATCTCAACTTCTTTTTGGAAAAACCTTACTTTATCTATATAGCTTCTAGCCATATCCTGTATTTTTTCTGCTTTTCTATCTCTGTAATCGTTTATGTCAACAATTATTGTTAACTGTTGTTGTGTTTGCCTAAAAACCATCAATCTTAAAATATTTTGTAGGGCTTCTAGAGATTGTCCTCTAAACCCTATCAGAAAGTTGAGATCATCTCCACAAATAGATACTGTGTAACCACCATCCTCTTTTTCCTCTATTTCTATTTCAGGACTTATCTTTAAGTACGATAAAATACCATCTAAATTTGTTTTTATTATTTCTTTTATTTCCATTTTAATATCTTGCTAAATTTACTTTACCTTTTTACCAGATTTCAATTTATTTATCCATGGTTTTAAACCACCTAAGCCAGAGAAGAAATAAGTTTGAAATATTTGGAACACATTTGAGAACAAAATATACAGCATAACACCAGCTGGAAGTCTTAAACCGAAAATCAATAGCATGAAGGGCATTACAAATTGATTTTGTTTTTGCATTGCTTGAACCATGTCATCTGTCTGTCCCGGAGTTTTTTTGACAGCCTTATCTGCAGTTTTTGAATAAGGAGACATCATTTTTGTAGAAATAAATTGCGCTACAACCGAAAGAACTATTACTACCATGGCAACGGGTTGGAATACCGAACCGCCTTCTTGGTTATTTTGATCTTTTAAATATGTTACCGGTTTTGATATATCCATTGATAAGAATTTTGTATTTAAAGATACTCCTTCAGGTATTTTGAGGGAACTGAAGTATATTCTTTCATTTAAAGAGCTTATGAAATTATTTCCCACAACGTTTATTGGAGTTATTACGTAGATTACTCTGTAGATAGCCAACATAAGGATAAGAGTTACAATGGTGGTTACACATCCCGCTGCAGGATTTATTCCATGTTTTCTAAACAGTTCCATCTGAAGCTGTGCTTGTTTTTGTTTGTCGTACTTGAATTTTTGATTAATTTTGTCTAGTTCTGGTTGTACATCCCTCTGTTTTTTAGCCATTTTTATTGATGGGAGCGTTATTGGTATTAGAAGGGCCTTTATTATGATTGTAAAAAGTATTATAGATACCCCAAGATTTCCAGTTAGTTTATAAAGTAAAACTAAAAAGTTAAATATTGGGTTTATAAAAATAGCATTCCACATATTAGTATTATTTATTTTACAGGATCGTGCCCTCCCTTTGAAAAAGGATTACATCTCATTATTCTACCAAATCCTATAATACATCCTTTTAAAACCCCGTACTTTTCTATAGCTTGGTAGGTATACTCAGAGCAAGTTGGGGTAAACTTACACACTTTAATACCTCTGTTATCAAGAGACAAGTGCTTCTTGTAGAACTTTATTAAACTCAGAACTAATTTCTTCATTATTTTTTTCTAGGCAGATAAATTTTGGGTGGATTACCACCCACATTTTCGTATCTTTTATCTTGTCAAAGTTTTTTCTGACTATTTCCCTAAAAATTCTCTTAGCCCTATTTCTTTCTACGGCGTTTTTACTAAATTTGTTGGACACTACGATTCCAACCTTTGTAGGACCCTCGTATTTTTTAGGAACCAAGAAATATATGTGAAAATATTTACTACTGTAGTACTTTCCATATTTTCTTGTTACATTAAATTCAAAATTAGAAGAAAGTCTGTTTTCTTTTTTTAACATTTGGAAATAAAAGAAAGATACGGCTTATCTTTTGTTTTCAACTTTAGCTCTTCCTGAGACAGCAAGGTTTTTTCTACCTTTTAACCTTCTTCTTTTAATGACATTTTTTCCACCAGGTGTTTCCATTCTCGTCATAAACCCGTGCTTGCCGAGCCTTTTTTTCTTTTTAGGTTGCCATGTTCTTTTTGTTTTTGCCATGATTTTTACTCCTTATTTACAAGTGGAGTTTATAGAATATTTGTTGTATAGTCAACAAGATGAACGAGATAAAACCTCTAATAAAATTTGATGATTTTTCAAAAATAGATATAAGAATTGGGACCGTTGTGTCAGCCGAGGAGATAGAAGGATCAGAAAAATTACTTAAGTTGATAGTGGATTTCGGGGATATCGGGCAAAAACAAATACTTTCAGGTGTTAAAGAGTGGTACTCACCAGACGATTTGGTTGAAAAGCAATTACCTTTTATCGTTAACATAGAACCAAGAAAAATGATGGGTCTTGAATCTCAAGGTATGATCCTAGCGGCCGATTCAGATGGTAAGGCAGTGCTTTTATTTGTTGGCGAGAGTGTAGAAAACGGTACTTTAGTTAGATAGCAAATGAGTTCCGTAGAAAAATTTTATTATATTAAAACTTTTGGTTGTTATGCCAATGAAGCCGACTCTGATTTAATAGCCGGTGTTTTAGAAAAAGCTGGATTTAAAGAGTTAAAAACGATATCTGGAAATGAAACCCAAGAAATAACACATGCTTTAAAGAACTCAGATATTTTAATTGTTAATTCATGTTCAATTAGGCAAAAGAGTGAGGATAAAGTGTATGGTTTGGGGAAGATGATAAAACATGGGGTTAGAAACAAAGCTAAGGTTTTTTTAACAGGGTGTATGGTTGGAAGTGCTGTTGGAGACAGAAAAAGATTTACTGAGAAGGAATTACAACAAAAAACGAAAAGTTACCACGGTTATTTTCCCCCAGCGGATATTTCAAGACTTGTAGAGTTGTTAAAGAGGTTTGATCTGGTTAAACAAAATTTTGCGTTGGATATTGATTCTATCCAAAGAAGGCAAAAAGGAGGGAAACACGCCTTTGTTAATGTTTCATATGGTTGTGACAATTTTTGTTCGTATTGTGTTGTTCCTTATTCCCGTGGATGTGAAATATCAAGAGCGGAAAAAAATATTATTGAAGAAATTAAGTGTTTGGTAAAAAAAGGAATCTCCGAAATAACATTATGTGGTCAAAACGTCAATTCATGGGGTTTGGGTGCCGAGGACAAGATGAAACTTCGTTTAGGTAAAGGTTCAAATGGATTGGGTAAGAAGACACCTTTTGCGGTTTTGGTAGAAAAAGTTCACAAAATACCGGGAGTAGAAAAAATAGATTTTATATCTTCTAATCCTTTTGATTTTACTCAAGATATTATTGATTTGTTTAAGCTTCCTAAAATAGCAAGTTATGTCCATATTGCTGTTCAGTCTGGTAACAATAATATTTTAAAAATGATGAATAGGAAACACACGTCAGAGGAATTTTTAGATCTGGTGAAAAAATTAAGGGTTGTTAGGCCAGACATTGAGATAGGTACAGATCTGATTGTTGGGTTTCCTGGAGAAACTAGAAAACAATTTATGGATACTGTAAAGTTAGTGAAAGATGTAAAATTTTCTGTGGCTTTTATATCAATGTATTCTCCAAGGAAGGGTACTTATGCCCAAACCCATTTGAAAGATAATGTTCCTATGAAAGAAAAGAAATGGAGGCATATGTACCTGTCTAAAATTTGGAAAGACAATAAACCAAAAAATAGTGGCTCTGTTTATTACCACTCAAGGTGGGAAGGAGAGGAATGACACCTGATAAAAAGAAAAAGCTATTCATTATAGTAGGTCCTACATCGTCAGGTAAAACATCTACAGCTATAAAGCTCTGCAAAAAATTTAACGGGGAAATAATATCCGCTGATTCAAGACAACTGTGTAAATTTATGGACATCGGAACAGGAAAGTTGCCTATTGAATCAAATGTTAAGGTAACAAAGAATGATAACTACTGGGTGATAGATGGTGTCAATATTTGGGGGTATGACTTAGTTACACCTGATAAGTTTTTTTCTGGATATGATTTTGCCCTTTTTAGTTTAAAAAAATCTTTTGAATTAATGGAAGGTGGTAAAAATGTATTTCTTGTTGGTGGAACAGGATTATACATAGATTTGTTTACCGGAGATATACGTCCATCTGGTGCATCGCCTAACGAAAAGTTTAGGTCTTTATTGGAAGATTTGCCGTTAGAAAAGTTACAGACGATGTTAAAAACAGTTTCTTTAGAAGCTTATGAGGAAATAGATTTGAATAATAAAGTTAGGTTAATAAGAGCAATTGAAAAGAAAATGTCATCAAAAACTAGTAACACGCCCTTACCGTATCTTGAAGATGTGGAATTTGTTTATATAGGCCTCACAGGAGATAGAAAGCTTCTTTATGAGAGATCCGATAAATGGGTAGATTTTATTTGGAAAAATGGTTTGATAGACGAAGTAAAGGAACTAATCAGTATGGGTTATGAGCGTTCTTCAAAGATGAAGGGTTTGATATACAAAACTGTTGTAGGTTTTATAAACAACAAAATAGCAGAAGAGCACACTATTGAGAGAATGAAATTTGATATACATGCCTATATAAGAAGACAACAGACATGGTTTAAAAGGAATAAAAATATAACATGGGTAGATATTTCTAAAGACGATTTTGAAGAAATAATATACAATATTGTAAAGGGAGGGCTCTAAATGGATAAGCAAATAGTAATATCTTTAAAAACCATATTATTTTCTCTGTTAATGGCGCTAGCAGTCTATATCGTTTATAGATTGGGACCTGTAATAGGTATTCTTATACTTTCGACCTTAATTGTTATATCTATGGAACGTCCCATAAAGTATTTCATGAAGTTGGTTTTGTTCAATAAAAAAATAGGTAGAGGAATGGCGGTATTTTTGTCTTATTCAATTTTTATTATTGCCATTCTTACAGCCCTCGTTTTTATAGTCCCCCCACTTTTTGCAGAATTTCAGAAATTTATTGTTAATTTACCATCAATACTAGAAGGTATAAAAATACCTGAAGAGATTAAAACAACATTTTTTGGTAAAGATCCTGTAGTGCCGCAGGTATCTGCAGGGGTTTTAAATGTTACTGTATCTGTGTTTTCAAACATGTTCTCCTTTTTAAGTATTTTTGTAATTTCAATATATATGTCTTTAGACTGGGTGAATATAAAAAGAACTTTTGCATCGATTTTCCCTAAAAAGTATGAAGAAATTGTTGAGGATACTATAAATGAGATAGAAAAAAATGTTGGAACGTGGGTAAAGGGCCAGGCCCTATTAATGTTGGTTATAGGGATATCAAGTTTTATAGGTTTATCAATATTGGGTATAAAATATGCGGTAGGTATAGGAATATTAGCTGGTATATTTGAAGCAGTTCCTTCTATAGGGCCCTTTTTGACCGCAGTTATAGCTGGAATTATCGGTTTTTCAGAATCTCCCGTCAAGGGAATTGGGATCGTGGCTTTATTTATAGTTATACAACAGTTAGAAAATAACTTATTGGTTCCAAAAGTAATGGGTAAAGTCTCTGGGTTCAGACCTTTGGTGGTTTTATTAGCCCTTCTCGTAGGAGCTGAGTTTTTTGGTTTAATAGGGGCTGTGTGTGCTGTACCTATATCTATGATAATTTCTACGATAGTAAAGAGATTTTTGGTTAATAACAACTAATCTTAGGCACGGGAAGCCCGTAAGCCAGGTTCTGTTTTATCCGATCATCTCTCTTTGCCCCATCTTTGTACCTCATCGAGCAAATTCAAGCGGTACTGTCGTGGGTTTCTGCAGGGTGGGATTGCCCGTTTCACACTTTTTCCATGCTTAAGCTTACGAAAAAAGCTCGTCTCTGTTGCTCTCGGAAAATGTTAATTCACTTTCCGTTTCTTTCAGTTTTCACCAAAAGAACACCAGCGGTTGCCCGTCAGAGGTTACCCCCTGTTCCCTTGCTCTATGCAGCCTGGACTTTCCTCTTTGTTTTGCTTTTCAGCGTTAGCAAAGCGATCAGTCAGCTTCCCGTGCTAATATTTTACCATAATTTGATTTCTATAGGGTGGTATGTTAAATTTTTTAAAGAAATTTCTATAAAAAGAAGAGAGAGGTAAATGTGTTTAAAAAATCTGAGAGTGTTCCCGAAGATGTTGATAAGGGGTTTGTTGCAAGCATCGAAAACTTTCTGAGGGAGGGTCTAGAAGAGCTTGGTTTTCACTTGGGTAAGAGGCATTACCACAAACGTGGAAATACCTTTTGGTTCTGGGTCTCAAAAAAGGGGTTTTTCCACTTCCCAACCGTAATGTTGAATATTATTGACTTAACAAATGAAGTAAAGTTGGATTTTCTCGAATACGGGCTTCCTGAAGAAGGTATACTTAAGTGTTTGCTTGAGAATTATCAAGAGCAAACTGGTACTTGTATCACAGTTGAAGCACAGGTATCTGTATTCTAAAAAACAGGCGTTTAAGTAAAATCCTTAGACGCCTTATATTTTTTAATAACACTGAAATAATCAAATTTCTCAAATTCTTTGTTTTGCTTTTTGACCTTAACAGCACAATTAGTCAATTTCCCGTAACGGCATACTATAATTTGCTTTCTACAAAGTAGTATGCTAATTTTTATAAAAATTCTATAGAGAGGAGAGAACTATGTGTACCAAAAATAGTAAGAACATTTCGGAAGACGATATGAGGAGAGTTGAATGTGTTGAAAACTTTTTGAGACCTGAATTAGAAAAGATGGGCTTTCGTTTAAGTAAAAGACATTACCACAAAAATATCTTTTGGTTTTGGATCTCAAGAAAGGGATTTCTCCACTTTCCAATCGCAGCGTTGAATATTATCGTCCCAGAAAATAAAATGAAGCTGGACGTTTTCGAACTAGTCCTTCCTGAAGAGGATATGATTGATAATTTGCTAAAAGAGTGTTCGAAGCTATGTGATATTCAAATTTTGGAACCATGGCTTGTAATTTAACTTGTATTATGCAAGGGCGTTTAATTAGGTTTCTTAAACGCCCTCTATGTTTGTAAGTTGTGCTAAAATAATCACATGTCTGAAGATTTAGATCCACAAAAATATTATGTTCTAACACCAAAGAAGAAAAAAATTCTTTATTTGGTTCTTCTTTTTGTATTTTTTGTATTAATGCCTGCTTTTATAGCTATCTACTATAAAACAGCTGTTTTCAGACCATCTCAAACTTCAAAAGAAGCAAATTTTGAAATTAAAAACGGAGAAAGTGTTTTTGAAATTGCGAGTAAATTGTATGAAAAAGAAGCTATAAACTCTGAATTCCTTTTTATTTTGTATGTTTTTCTAAATAGATCAGATACCAATATTCAAGCTGGGACTTACAAAATACCTGCTGGAACCTCTTTAGTAGGAGTTGTTGATCAACTAAATCACGGTAGGGACGACATATCTCTAACTTTTATTGAAGGTTGGAGAATTGAGCAAATAGCTACCTTGGTCTCTAAGGAGATTGAAAATACAGATTATCAAACATTTGTGAATATGGCTAAATCTTATGAAGGATATCTTTTCCCGGACACATATTTTTTCAATAGAAATGAAAGTGAAGAGGAAATTATAAGGAAAATGAGACATACCTTTAACGAGAAAACATCCGATATTTTGACGGACAGTAATTTAGAAAAAATTGGTTTGTCCAAAGAAGATGTTGTTACGATGGCGTCTCTTGTGGAGAGAGAAGTTTCTAATAAAGAAGATAGACCTATTGTAGCTGGGATATTATTAAAAAGATTAAAGGAAGGCATGAAGCTTGATGTAGATGCTTCAGCACAATACTCTATTGCATACTCAAGATTATGTGAAGATGTGGAAAATTGCCAACCTTCAAAGGATCAAATATATAAATTTAATTGGTGGCCTAGAGATCTTACCTTAGATGAACTTGGGAACAAAAACCCATACAATACAAGGGCCGTTGCGGGACTTCCTCCATCCCCAATATCTAGCGTTAGTAGATCCTCTCTATCGTCAGTTATAAATTATGAAGATTCGCCTTATTATTATTATTTAACGGATGAAAACGGTGTCACGCACTATGCCCGGACTTTAGAAGAACACAACGTAAACATCTCAAAGTATTTATCTAATTAATAGTTGTTTGTAGGGCCTCTTGGATCATACTTTTGGTTATTCTTATTCCTGATTTGTCCATCACAGATTTCTCAACGTATATAGGCACGGGTATTTCCATGGCTATATTTATTGCGTCTTTAAAACCAATATTTATATCTAATTTCTTTTTATCTTTTGAAACTGTTAGATAAGAATAAAAGATGTCATCACATTCGTAATAAATTTTGATATCCAAAACTTTAATTCCTACCCCAAAGAGAATTCTTTTTATGCTGTTGTAAATTGTTGGCGCCGTTTTTTCATTTTCCCCATCATTTTCTATATTTATTGGGAGTAATGTTCTTGATGAACTGCAAAATAGGTAATATGTTGAAAACTCACTACCTTTTATACTTGTAATAAACTTTACCGATTTATACATAAAATATATAATAGAATCGTCTATGTTTAACCTGCTCAAAGACACTTACGATAAGGCCGAGAACATAAAAGGAAAGCGGCTTTTGTATACATTAGTTGCTACTTTTGTGTTTTTCATACTGATAGGCGTTCTTGTTGGTTATTTTATTTCACCAAAATTAAGTAAAGATGAAAAAAATGGTGTTGAGCAAGGTAATGGTGAAGAAGTTATTAAATCAGATAAAGTAGAGGTAGTTGGTAGGATAGTTTATGTTAATCCAGAAAGATACCCAGGAGAAAAAGTTTCATATTCCATTACTGATGGAAATGGTAAAGATATTTATTTGTTAAAACCCAAAAGTGCTGGTGACGCTAGGCTTAAAATGTCGGAGGGTTTAACAGTTACTATTATAGGAAAATTAGATAAATTATCAGATGGTAAAACACCTGTTCTTGTAGTTGAGGAGGTAATAGTAAAAAGTGGCACAAATTGAATTTAAGAACGTAACAAAAGAATATGTTAAGGATATTAAGGTTTTAGATGACGTGTCCTTTGAGGTAGAAAAAGGAGAGTTTGTTTTTGTAATAGGGCCATCGGGAGCGGGAAAGTCCACTATAATTAAACTTTTATTAAAAGAAGAATTGCCAGATTCTGGGGAAATAATTTTTGAGGGTACGGATATATCAGAAATAACACCTGATGAAATGCCAGAATATAGGAGGAAAATAGGGGTTGTTTTTCAAGATTATAGACTTTTAAATTCTAAAACGGTTTACGATAATGTTGCCATTGCGTTAGAAGTTGTAGATTCAGATGAACAAGATATAAAAAGTGTTGTTCCAAATGTTTTAAATTTAGTTGGTTTGTTGGATCACTCTTCATATTACCCTGAGCAGTTATCAGGAGGAGAAAAGCAGAGGGTTGCCATAGCGCGAGCTTTGGCTCACGAACCGGACATATTAATTGCAGACGAAGCAACGGGAATGATTGATCCTGATTCTGCAGATGGAATCATTGAACTTTTAGAAAAAATAAATTCGCTAGGAACAACAGTTATTATGTCTACTCACGATCAAAGAATAGTAGATAAAATGACAAAAAGAGTTATAAAAATAGAAAATGGAAAAATTATGTCTGATAAAAAAGGAGGTAAGTATCGTGCCTAAAGTTTGGAAAATTTTGCAAGGATATCTAAAAAAAGAAAAATTAATGACTGTGTCTAGTTTTCTAGTTATGGGTGTAACTTTTCTTCTCTTGGGAATTTTTATTGAGGTTGTAGTTTTATCACAGACAATGCTCAGATATTTGGAAGATCAAGCTCAGGTAACAGTGTTTTTTAAAGATGATTTTGGGGAAGATAAAATACTATCCCTCAAGGATGAATTATCTTCGGATGAAAGGATATCAGAAATTAGTTACGTTTCAAAAGAAAAAGCTTTGGAAATATTTAAGGAACTAAATAAAGATCAGCCCGTTCTTTTGGAATCTATATCGGCTAGTATATTGCCAGCTAGTTTGGAAATTAAGACAAAAAATATATCAAATCTTGAAAATTTAGCTGACGACCTTCAAGGTAGGGAAGGTGTTGAGGATGTAAGGTTTTACAAAGATGTTGTGCAAAGATTTAAAAATACAAGTACGACAGTTTATATAGTAGGGTTTATTCTGGTTGTGATGTTTTTTGTCATTTCTTACTCAGTTATTATCTCTTCCCTTAGAATGTCTATAGACGCAAGAGGGGCTGAGTTGGAAATAATGAAAGTTGTCGGAGCTAAAGATTCTTATCTTACAAAACCATTTATATATCAAGGTGTTTTCTTTGGTGTCACATCAGCGTTGGGTGCATCGCTAATTATAATATTATTCGGTTTAGGTGAAACCCAGTGGGATGTTTTTTCTAAAGGTTTATCTTTAGGGTTTTTACCTGGGGTATTTATAAACCCATTGGTATTTTCACTTATTTTATCTTTTATACTTGTTTTGTCTGGATTTGTACTTGGTTACTTTGGAAGCACCGCCGCAGTTGAAAAGTATTTAAAATAAACATTTATGAAGTCTAAATCTATTTTCATAATAGCTTTGTTATCTGCACTTGTTGTTACTCCTGTCTTTGTTCAAGTAAAAGCCGAAGGAGAAGGTCAAACAGAAGAGGATATTCAAGACAAAGTAGATGACATCCAGGAAAAAATAAATAAGTATGAGAAAAAAATATCTGAGCTTAGAGGGAAGGCCAATACTTTGCAAAATGAAATAGAGTACATGGATAGCCAGATAGCAATAACAGAATTAAAAATTAAGGGAGCTATGGCTAACATTGTTAAAACTAAGGATAAGATAGAGGAACTTTCGGATAGCATCGACAGTTTGGGAGCAAGGATAGGTAAACTCGAAACATCAATTAATCGTCAAGAGGTAGTTCTTGGATCAAGAATTAGAGAAAGATATAAAGATAGGGGGAATAATGTTCTTCTGGTTTTGTTTGGGAGTGATACTTTAAGTTCTTTGATTAAAAAAACCGAGTATCTACAAGCCCTAGAAGAAAATGATAATAAGCTTATTAAACAAATGGGAGATACTAGGGATAGTTTCAAGCAACAAAAAAATATATTTGAAGATAAAAAGACTGAACAGGAAAGTTTAAGACAAGAATTAGAGAATCAAAAAGTAGCACTAGATTCTTATAAAAGTCAATTAGATAGTCAGAAAGGCGCAAAAGAAAAACTCTTAGCAGATACCCAAAATGACGAACAAAAGTATCAAAATTTGTTATCAGAGGCACAACGTCAATTAGCATCCTTTTCAAGTTTTGTCCAATATGCGGGTGGGGGAATTATAGGTAGTGATGAATTTGGTCCGGGCAAGGAAGGTTGGTATTTGTCTCAAAGAGACTCTAGATGGGCAAGAAAACTAATTGGAAAATCTAATATGACTATATTTGAAGTAGGTTGCCTTATAACTAGTGTGGCAATGCTTTATAATCATTATGGATACAGAGTGACTCCCGCAGATATAGCAAGTCAAAGCAATAGGTTTTTTTCCAATACTGCTATGATGCTCATTCCATGGGTAGCACCTCCGGGAATGTCATATCATTCTATATCTATTTCCTCTATAGATAAGGAGTTGGAGAAAAGACCTGTTGTGGTTGGTGTTTATGCAGGGCCTTATGGTACACACTTTGTGGTTTTATCAAAGAAATCTGGAAATGACTACACAATGTATGATCCTTGGTATGGTCCAGACTTAAAATTTTCTAGTCGTTACGCAAAAAGTTCCATATACAGCGCATCTGTATTTAAATAATCTGGTTCCTATTTTTAGTAGAACATTCAGCATTGTTTTTTAGTTTAAACAAAAGACAATGTTTAAGTGAAAAGTTTGGTAACTTTCCTAATAATCTTCATTTTCTCCCTACCGTTGGCTAATGCATTCACTAATTTCGACTTCTCCCTAGGAAGATATTTATTAGACGATGATAAAGAAATTAAAGTTTCATTTGATTACAATTTAGAAAATTACCAGGAAAATAATTTTCTTGTTAGGCCTGTGGTTAATAACGGTATGGTTGAAATTATGAATCCAGATAAAGGGGTTTGGGTGTCTTCCTTTGGTTTATTATCTGATTTTCCGTTTATACAAAAAGAAATGTTTATAAAAATTAAAGGTTTTGAAACCCAAAAATCTTCTTTATATTTTGAAATATTTAACACTGTAAGCGGGGACATATATAAAACTCCTGAAAAAAATATTTGGTCCAAGCACATTTATAAAGGATACTTAGAAAAACTGAGAGAGAATTTGGAAATCAGACTCAAAGAAAGCACAGAAAGTTCCCAAGAGAGTTCTCTTCTTAAAATTGCCAATTTAGATGTAGAAAAAGGTAAAAAAGATAATTCAAAAAACAAAGATGTAATAACGAGCACTTTTTCTTATCTATTTCTATTTTTCATATTTTTTATTATTGGGTATAGAGTTTTGAAAAATAGGATAAAAAGAGACGATGTATCTTTAGATGGTAAAATGAGTAAGTGAAAAATATTAAAAACTGGATCCCAGCGTTAGTGGTGATGACCATAATTTTTATCTTATCTTCGACACCTGGAGATGTGGTTGACTCTACTGTGGCTAAATATGAAAGCGTTCAGGTAATAGGCCATTTTATTCTTTTCATGGTTTTATGTTTAACCTATTTTAAAGCAACAAAAAATATATTATTAT
>Ga0116174_10000442_pt1 | contig 41619 bp, 37 predicted proteins | sample AD_UKC087_MetaG_FD_89801 | JGI IMG/M metagenome (GOLD analysis project Ga0116174, IMG submission 89801) | Active sludge microbial communities of municipal wastewater-treating anaerobic digesters from USA - AD_UKC087_MetaG | ecosystem: Engineered > Bioreactor > Anaerobic > Digestate | place: USA...
CCTCCGCCGAGAAACTCCAGTATAGTGAAGGTGGAATTATAGATAGTTCTGCCTTTGTAGCCTACTTTAAGTTCTGCCATGATCGACTCCTTTCATAGTCCCTATATGAGCACAGGCGGAGTTGTCTGCCTGATACTGTCACTGATTTGAAAATTCTTCGTTCTGGGGAAGTCCCTGAGTTGCAGTCTCAGTCTCCGCAGGTTCCGATGCATATGTTGCAGCTTCCTCTGCCTGAGCATTTTCTGCGGGTGCAGCCGCCGCAGGCTGTCCCTGAGAAACTGTATTTGCACAGAGCCATTCGCACCATGTGGTGTAGTACTTACCGAGTACGTGTATTCCGTCACTGGTGTAGTCGGCGGTAAGTGCGCCTGTTTCGTCGTCAAATACGCTGTTGATGTCGATGTAGTAGGTATGTACGCCGTCTGCCATTTCGCTCATACGTGAGTTGAGCATATTCAGTCTCTCATTTGAGATGAGAGAGGTCTCGGCAGCAGGTGTGACGTGGAGGTTGCCCTCGATGTAGATGATTGCATCGGGCTGTACCTCGCGGATACCGTCGATGAGCTGTCTGTAAGCGGAAACGGTCCGCTCGATGTCATTGCCTACTTCGTTTATGCCCAGCATAACGTATATCTTGCCATAGGGCTTTGCGTTGAGAGCTCCCCAGACGGTGCTTCCGCCGATGGTGGTCTCATTGATCTTGTAAGCCGAAAGACCAATATCGCAGAAATAATCCGCATTTTTCAGCGTTCCGTAGTCCCTCAGACCAACTGTACGGGAGTCACCGATGAACAGGGCGTCATCGAAATATTCGGGACCGCTCTGTACGAAGGTGCCCTTTACGGGCTCGGAAGCTGATGTTGCAGCCTCAGTGGCGGCAGCGGTCTCGCCCTCGGAAGTGGGCTGAGTCTCCTTGGGAGCCTCGGTAGAGCCCTCACTGTCCGTATCAGCAGGCTGAGTACTGATCACGGGAGCCCTTGCAGCTGCCTTCTGCTGCTTTATATCGCTGTTTTCCCAGATCTTTCTGAACATGATCGGCGATGCGACAATGCAGGTGAACAGCAGTATGATCGTATATAATCCTTTTTTTAAATTATTCACGCTTGTCTCTCCTTAGAATCTGAAATACATGAAGGGGTCGTCCATTCCTCTGTACATACAGTAGACAGAAGCCCCGAATATTACCAGAAGCAACAATACAGTCACGATGGAATTTTTCATCTTCTTGTAGATGGCTTCGGGTATCCTTGTGGAGAAGATCAGTCCTGCGGCGAAGTACTTCCAGTACTTGTGCCAGTAATGAACGTAGTCATTTTCCATTATATATTCTGCCTTCTTGTGCATGAATGGGATAAGATTTCTGAAGTAGACTCCCAGTTCGTGGAAATCGGTAACAGCAAAGAGGAGCCAGGTCAGCGGGATAATGAGTATCATATAAGCGTGACCGACTATCTTGTGCTTGTTGAAGAAATTGCCTGTCCAGTATTTTTCTGTCATTATGATAGCGAAGAGCACCAGTCCCCAGATAACGAAGTTCCAGCTTGCGCCGTGCCAGAGACCTGTGAACAGCCATACCACAAGGGTGTTGAAGAACAGTCTTCCGGGACCCTTACGGTTGCCGCCCAGGGGAATGTAGACATAGTCCTTGAACCATGTGCCCAGAGTCATGTGCCAGCGTCTCCAGAACTCGGTCATGGTGACTGACATATACGGGTGGTCGAAGTTCCTGGGGAGCTCGAAGCCCATTATCTTTCCGAGACCTATCGCCATGAGGGAATAGCCGCAGAAGTCAAAATAGAGCTGGAAGGAATATGCAAATATGCCCAGCCATGCCAGTGGCGAGGATATGCTGTCGAAGCCGACCATGGAAATATCGCTCCAGAGTCCGCCCACCTGATTTGCAATGAGGACCTTATAGCCAAGACCGATAGTGAAGGTCTTGAGGCCGTCCTCTACCTTATCTAAGGTGTGTTTACGGCTCTTGAGTTCCTTTGCTACATGGTCGTAGGTAACGATAGGACCTGCGATGAGCTGAGGGAACATACTGATGTATGCGCCGTAGTTTATCAGGTTCTTTTCAGCCTGCGCCTTGCCCTTATATACGTCAGCGATGTAGGAGACGTTCTGGAAGGTGTAGAAGCTGATACCGATAGGGAGGATAATATTCTTTACTGTAAGGCTCTGGTGGAAGATGGCGTTGATGTTCTCGGTGCCGAAGGTCCAGTATTTGAAGAAGATGAGCCACCAGAAGTTGAAGGCAACGCCGAAAAAGAGCCAGAGCTTTTTCGTGTATTTACTGTTTTCGATGAACTGACCAACAATGAAGTTGACCAGGTTGGTCAGCAGGAAAAGAACTATATAGACCAGCTTTCCCACGCCGAGACCGTAGAATATGACGCTTCCTGCCAGTATGACAAGATTCTGGTACTGGAGGCGGTTTGAGGAGTAGGCGAGCAGCAGAAGTATCGCCACACAGCCTATGAAGATACAGATGCTCTTTGCATTCCTGTAGGCAGGCATACTGAACAGGTAGTAAGCTGCGGCAGCAGCGCCTACGATGATCAGCGAGCATCGGAACCGCTTTTCGGGAGCGTTGTTTGATTCATATATCAGTAACAGCACAGAGGCTAAGTATATCAGTATGGGGAGCGGTCTGAAGAGACGCATCACCATGAACATATCTATGCCGACAATAATGGCGGATACCACCACTACGGCATTTCGGTATTTTTTTTCGGAAGCCGAATAGAATATCAGAAAAACAGGCAAGAAAATGAAAATAAATTTCAAGCTGCTGAAAACCAAATATATCACCCTTTAGTTATATCATTTGCACTTTTATATGTGATTTGATAAATAAGTCTAATCTGCGGAAAATAGCATTATTCAAACTCATACATTATTATTTTACACGTTTGTTTTTTAATTGTCAATAGCTTTGGAATAATGTAGCAATTTGTTGCAAAAGCACATATATTCAGTCGATTTTTCTGCATTTTTAAACAAAGACATCAGCTTGTCAGACGAGAAAAAAAGTCCCCCGAGCAGACCATTCGGGGGACAGTTTCTTATATTTCTGTAACGAAAGGTGTTATGAGTATCATTATCATGCACACGGGGCAGATGAACTTTATCATAACATTGTAGAGGAGCTTTGAGCGGAATTTCTTCTCGCCCAGCATTACTTCTTCCTCTACATACTTTGTCTTTACGGCATAGCCGATGAGTATGCAGGTAAGGAACGCCAGTATCGGCATCATGATGTTGTTTGTGGTGAAGTCAAAGAGGTCAAGTATCTGCATACCGAAGAGCTTGAACTCAGACCATGCGCTGAAGCCGAGAACGGAAAGCATACCCAGGATCAGAGTCATGATGATGACTGCGATACAGCTCTTTGACCTGCTGAGCCCGAACTTCTCCATAACTACGGCAACTACGGTCTCCATAAGGGAGATGGAGGAGGTCAGGGCTGCAAGGGATACCAGAATGAAGAATGCAGTATCGATTATCTGTCCCGCAGGCATAGCTGCGAATACCTTGGGGAGTGTTATGAACATAAGTCCGGGGCCTGCGTTGAGCGCGGACTCGTCTCCGCCGGAGAAGGCAAATACCGCAGGAACGATTATCATGCCTGCAAGGAATGCAACGAGTGTGTCAAAGACCTCTATCTGGCGGACAGAGCTCTCAAGGGAGTCCTCCTTGCGCATATATGAGCCGTATGTTATCATGATGCCCATTGCCAGTGACATGGAGTAGAACAGCTGTCCGCAGGCAGCGGCTATGGTGCGCAGGAACTTGGATACTGTAAAGCCTGTCAGGTCGGGAAGCAGGTAATATTTAAGACCTTCGCCTGCACCGTCAAGGGTGAGGGTGTAGACTGCAATGCCGATTATGAGCACCAGCAGCACAGGCATGAGGAACTTGCTTACCTTTTCGATGCCCTTCTCAACTCCGAAGAAAACTACCAGAGCGGTCAGGAGCACATAAATAACGAAGAAAGCGGTGGGCTCACCGAGAAGCCCGATGAAGTGCTCGAAGAAAGGTGAGGTTTGTCCCAGGGTCTGATGTGGCGTATGAAGCTACGGAAGCCTCCTTGCCGCCGCCTGTGATAAAGACGGTCATATATTTAAGTACCCAGCCGCCGATAACGCAGTAATAGGGGAGTATCAGGGCAGGTATGGCTGCCGCCAGTATTCCAAGAAGCGAGAAGCGCTTGTCCACGGCTTTATAGGCGCCGATAACGCTCTTGCCTGTTCTTCTGCCGATTGCAATTTCAGTGAGCATAAGTGCAAAGCCGAAGGTGATGGCGAATATGAGGTAGACCAGCAGGAATACTCCTCCGCCGTATTTAGCGGCAAGGTAGGGAAAACGCCATATATTTCCCAGTCCTACTGCGGAGCCTGCCGCAGCAAGTACAAAGCCGATTTTTGAGCCGAAGCCTCCTCTTGATGAGGCGGTCTTTTCTTTTTCCATTGTTAATACAGTTCTTTCAAGTGTCTTTTCGTGATGCAATACAAAATAATTATATCACTGCGCGAAGAAATAATCAATATGTATTTTTGTGCTGAAAAAGCATTTAAATACATACTTTTCATGATCAGCGGTCAGCGTTTCCTGCACGTTATCATTTGAGCATAAGAAAAAAAGGCGAACCCGAAGGTTCGCCCTTAATTATGAATTATCACTCAATTCCTGCCTGCTGCTTTGCAGCGGTGAGGGTGTTCTTCATGAGCATTGCGATCGTCATCGGACCTACGCCGCCGGGAACGGGAGTGATGAATGAAGCCTTCTTCTCAGCAGACTCAAACTCAACGTCGCCGCAGAGCTTGCCGTTGTCAAGGCGGTTCATGCCCACGTCTATGACTACTGCGCCTTCCTTTATCATGTCGCCTGTCACGAAGTTAGCGCGGCCGATAGCAACAACGAGGATATCAGCGCCGAGACAGATCTCCTTGAGGTTCTTAGTCTTTGAGTGGCAGATAGTAACTGTTCCGTTCTTCTGGAGCAGGAGCATTGCCTGAGGCTTGCCCACAATGTTGCTTCTTCCGATAACAACGCACTGTTTGCCTGTTATGTCTGTGCCTGTGCTCTCGATAAGGCGCATAACGCCTGCGGGAGTGCAGGGCAGGAAGGAGTACTCGCCGATCATGATCTTGCCCACGTTGATGGGGTGGAATGCGTCAACGTCCTTGTCGGGTGAGATAGCGTTGATAACAGCCTTCTCGTCGATGTGTTTGGGCAGGGGAAGCTGTACAAGTATGCCGTTTACCCTGTCGTCGCGGTTGAGAACGTTTACCAGATCAAGGAGCTGCTCCTGAGTTGTGGACTCGTCCAGTGCATACTCATAGGACTGGAAGCCTACTGCCTCACAAGCCTTCTTCTTGTTGTTTACATAAACTCTTGAAGCGGGATCGTTGCCTACGATAACTACTGCAAGTCCTACCTTGAGCCCCTTTTCGTCCCTGAGTTTAGCTGTTTCCTCTGCGACCTCAGCCTTTACAGCTGCTGAGACAGCCTTTCCGTCGATTATCTGTGCCATTTATTTATCCTCCTTATCATCATCGGACTCATCGTCCTCTGTATCATCGCCATCATCATCATCGTCTTCGTCCTCCTCATCATCGTCACCTTTGATGAGTACGGGCTCGTCGTCATCTTCATCGTCGTCATCATCACCGAGTATAGAGCTCTCAAGCTCGTCCTCGTCGAAGTCATCGTCATCGTCATTGAAGATGTCCAGGTCATCGTCGTCATCGTCATCTCCGCCTGTCTTAGCATCCTCGCCCTTGAGGCCCATGCGCTTTCTGCGGCTCTCCTCGATGAGACGGTGCGACTCCTCTGTGCTTGCATAGAGCACGAAGCTCTCGGGATCACGCTTTCTTCTGATGAAGAATATTATCTGGAGTATCACGGAAGCTACGAATATTACAGCTGCAAGTGCCTGTGATACACGGATATTTCCAAGCATAAGGCTGTCTGTGCGGAGTCCCTCCACCAGGAAGCGCTCAGCGCCGTACCATGTGAGGTACATGAGGAATATCTGTCCGTCATACTTTCTTCTCTTTGACCAGAATGCCAGTATTACAAATCCCAACAGACACCAGATCGACTCATAGAGGAAGCAGGGGTGGACGGGCTTCTCCCACAGCATTTCCAGACCGTTCTTGTACATATCTCCGTCCATGCTCATGCCGTCAGCGATAGTGCGCTGGATAGTGCCGCCTGTCATGCCCAGGAAGGAGTCGGTGTTAGTGCCGAAAGCCTCCTGATTGAAGAAATTGCCCCATCGTCCGATGCCCTGACCTATCAGGAAGCCCAGGGAGACAACGTCAAGCATTGGCAGAGCTTTGACCTTGCGTATACGGGCGATAATATAACCTATGAGTATTCCGCCGATAATTCCGCCGAAAATGGCTAGTCCGCCGTTTCGGGTGTTGATCATTGCCTTCCAGTCGCCTTTGTACTCGTCCCACCTCATGAGGACGTAGTAGACTCTTGCGCCGATAATTCCTCCGATAACACCGCCGATGATTACATCGATTGCTCTGTCGGAGTCCAGACCGAAGCGCTTCATCTTGGGCAGTACATAAATAAGGGCAAGTATCAGTCCGATGGTGATGATGATACCGTACCACTGTATATCAAAGCCGAATACGGAGAAGGCGGTCGGGTTGATGTTGAATTTCCAGCCCAGCTCGGGAAATTGTATTTCGTGCGGTTCTAAGAATGTTGTTCCGTTCATGGGGTCATGCCTCCTTTGTAATTACCGACAGTACAGACCTGTCGGGGCGCATTTCTCTGCGCATATAGTCTATGACATCGTCGCAGGTAAGGTCTGAAAGGACATCGATAGTATCATAGGGTCCCACATTGTCCATGTGAGCGGTGAGCATGAGATTGGCAACTGCCTCAACGTTGTTAAGACCTCTTATCATCATACCGTAGGCGGTCTTCTTTATTCTCTGGAAGTCCTTCTCCCTTATGCCCTCGTTTATGAGTCTTTCTATTTCTGCGAAGACAGCCTCCCTGATATCGCGTGGACGGTCTGACTCGCCTGAGAAATACACGGTGAAGTAGCCGCCGCCGTAGAAGACCTCGCCGTCAAAGGTAGAGTTGATTATCTCCTCCTTCAGGAGCCTCTCGCACATGGGAAGGGCAGGATCGGTGATGAGAGCTGCTGCGGTCGATGCGGCAGCTACGTCTTTTAGACGCTGTTCGCCCTTGCTGGGAGTACATTTATAGCCCAGCTGGAATATGGAAGCACCCACAGGCTGCTTTTCGGTGATCTCAGCGGTGACTATCTCGGCGGGCTCGTCGGGGAATACGGTCTCCAGGCCCTTGTCCTCGCTGGGCTTGAGGTACTTGTCGCATATCTCCAGCACCTTGTCGGCACTGATGTTGCCTGCGATGGAGAGTACCATGTTGTTGAGGTTGTAAAATGCGTCATAGCACTTGTAGAGCAGGTCTGCGTCTATCTGAGCAATGCTGTCCGCAGTTCCCACAATATCTATCTTGATGGGGTGATTGTGGTACATACCCCTGAGCATATTGAAGAATACCCGCCATTCGGGGTTATCGTTGGTCATTTTTATCTCCTGACCGATTATGCCCATTTCCTTGTCAACGTTTTCCTTGGTGAAGTAGGGCTTCTGCACGAATTCAAGTAGTATCTTCAGGTTCTCCTCATAGTTCTTGGAGCAGCTGAAAAGGTAGCAGGTCTTGTCGAATGAGGTGAAGGCGTTGCATGAGGCGCCTGTCCTTGCATAGAGCTCGAAAACTCCGCAGTCCTCGTTCTCGAAGAGCTTGTGCTCCAGGAAATGAGCGATGCCCTCGGGGACGGTGGTGTAGTCACTGTCGGCGGCATTCTTGAATATATTGTTGACAGAGCCGTACTTTGTGCCGATGAGTGCTTCTATGCTGCTGAAGTCGTTCATCTCGCAGATGTAGATGTCAAGGCCGCTGCTGTGCTTTACGTGTATGCAGCTGTCGCCTGTGCGGGCGCTGGTGAGTATCTCCTTGTTCATCATGCCTGCACCTCCTTGTTCAGCATAAGATAAATGCTGTCTAATTTAAGTGAATTTGCAGCCTCAACAATGCGCTCCTTTGTGACTGCCTTGAATCTGTTGAAGTGCTCCTCGGGAGTAATGGCCTCTCCGTCGCAGAAGCAGTCCAGATACCAGCCGATGTAGGATATAGGAGTATCGCCCACCTGCAGCACTGCATTGTCCAGCGCCATAAGTGCGCCCTGCATCTCATAGTCGGTGATATTGCCCTTCTTTACCTCCTCAAGTTGAGCCAGTATCTCAGCCTTTGCCTTTTCGATATTGCTTCTCTCTACGCCAAGGTCTACGAAGAATGTGCCCTTGACGGAGATGGAGCGGCTTGCGCAGTAATAGCACAGGCTCATCTTCTCGCGGACATTGAGGAAAAGCTTTGAGAAGGGGAGCTCGCCGTAGATTATGCTGAGCATTTTCAGCGCGTACCTGTCATCGGAGTCGGTCTTGAAAGCAAGGACCGCCTTGCACTGATTAACGTCGAATTCCTCGGAAACTGTTTCCACCTCAGCCTTGAGAGGACTGTGATTGCGCACAGACACAGGCTTTGGCTGACGGTCTATGCCGGCGAAGCTTGTACGGAACATTTCCGCAAAGCCGTCATCCTCCTCGGGTGAGACATAATATATCTCTATCTGAGCTGTTTTCAGAAGCTCCCTGTAGGCGCGGAACGCCTCCTCGGGAGTTGCAGACAGGGCTGCTTCTTTGCTGCCGTAGCCTGTACCTTCCGCAGGTTCGCCTCTGTAAGCCAGCTTGGCTGCCTGTGACAGTGCGTAGCTGCGCTTCTGGTTCAGCTTGCCGTCTATGCGGTCGATGAGGTCTTTTTTTACCATGGCGAAGGATTTTTCGTCAAAGGCGCCGTTTTCGGCGTTGGGACTGAAAATGCAGTCTCTGATGAGCTGACGCATCTCGCCGCCTATATCTTCGCCGTCAATGGCGTAGCGGTTGTGGATCCATGAAGCACGAAGCCCCAGTATCTGTGCGTCGCCTTTTTTTCTTGCAGATGAGCCCAGCCCTGCACCGTAAAGCTCTGAGAGCTTCTCACTGAGAGCAGCGTAGGTCTTGTATTTGCTGCTTGAAACAGTGAGTATGCTTGCTGCGAGATTGTTTGCAGCAGCGGTGTCATCACTCAGCTCTGTCAGGAAATATACCGCGAGGGAACAGGTCTTGAATTTCTTGTCGATCATAGAATTAAAGCCGATATTATTGCCCAGATCAGACCTTTTGTATATCATCGGGTAAACACTCCTATCTAAAAAAGCTATACATCATATTATATCACACTTGAAAAAAAATTACCATACTATTTTGAATATTTTTCAAAAAAATACCTTTCATGACGGGTTTTGTGCCAAAATACTTGATTTTTATCCATTGAAAGTGGTATAATGTATATTAGATAATTGTAAACAAATGAAAAGGAGGCAGGTAAATGGATTATGTCGGTGAGAAATGCCCCGTATGTAATAAGATATTCACGCCTGATGACGATATAGTTGTTTGTCCCGAATGCGGTACGCCTCATCACAGGGATTGCTATTCTGCCAACGGTAAATGTGCTCATGAGGAGTATCATTTCATAGGCAGGAAATGGGAGAAAAAGAAAGATGACAAGCCGCGGTACAGGATATGTCCCGTGTGCCGCTTTCCAAACGGAAGCAATGACATGAGCTGCCAGAGGTGCGGTACTGACCTTAGAGATGTCAGGGCTGATACTGCCGAGGAGAGCCGCAGGAATGCGGAACAGGGCGGCAGTCAGTGGAGAGACCCCTTCGGTCCTGCGGACCCGGAGGAGCTTATTGATCCCATAGACTACCTGGGCTATGATCCCGACGAGGACGTAGGCGGCGCTACTATGCGTGAGGCAAGCGATTTTGTGGGGCCCAACACCATCTACTATCTGCCTAAATTCAAACATATGCACGAGGACGGTGTACGCCCCTCCTTCAATATTCTCGGACTATTCTTCCCGTCCATCTTCTTTGCCAACAGGAGAATGTGGGGCTGGGCGATAATCACAGTTATTATCGGAACCATATTCAGCTTCCCCTCCGATCTGGCGATCTATATGCAGGAGAACGCTTCGCAGCTCCCTGCTGATTTCGTCAGCTTCATGTCGGAATACACGGGCAAGCTCGATATGCTTGGAGACATCGGAATGGTGCTCAACTTCGCAGGAAGGGCTCTGTGCTGCTTCTTTGCCAACTGGCTCTACTACCGGTTCTCTATGCGTTCCATAAAGAAGATAAAGAACCGCCGCCGTCCTGCATCAGAGATAAAGGCCTCAGGCGGCATAAAGCCTCTCAATATACTGCTGATAGTACTCATAAGATCGGGTATGGCAGCACTGCTGGTATCGGCGGTATACTTCTTGTTTGCTTTTGTTTTCTCCTTCAGGGAGGTCTATAATGGGTAACTGCCTCGGGCAGACGTCTTTATTCAGCTTTATATGATCAAGGGATCATCGGGATATTAAAATTTTACTGCCCTGCGTATAGGCACGTATCGGCAGACAGCGGACGCCGTTGACGGCTGCTGTGAAAAGGAGTTTTTATTATGAAAAGGCTGATGAAAAACACTGTGTCGGCTCTTGCTTCATGCGCTCTCGCCCTATCGGCTTCCGGGAGCCTTGCCGCATTTGCCGACGTAACGCCAAATCCTGTCATAAGCAGGGGCTGTCCCGCTTATTCGGGGGCCAATCCTGCGACGGCTTCTGCCGCCAATGACGAGCATTACTTCTCCTTCTGGACGGGGACTGCTCCGGACTATCTTGCCTACGACCTTTCGGGAGTCCCCGAAAAACAGAGAGAAAAGGTCATTGCCGTCTGGTACAACACCAGCGCCTATGACAAGATAGGTCCATATGCCAACCAGAATATGGAGCCCACTGACTACACCCTTGAGGTCAACGCTGCTGAGGGCGGAAAGTACCCCGAGGAGGGCTGGAAGGTGGTTGAGACCGTGACGGATAATCTCCACGGCTCACGCCAGCACGTTGTGGACATGAAGGGCTATAACTGGATAAGGCTCAATGTCACAAAAGCCGACGGCAAGACCGGCAGCAATGCTCAGGTGAACTTCGACATACATAACGTCTCTGACGGTATATCCGACAGCTGGATATTCTACGGCGACTCCATTACCGCAGGCGGCATGAACAACTGCTACGGTACAGGATTTGCCACCTTCGTGAACCGCCTGGACAAAAGATTTTTCCCCGTTCAGGAGAACGGCGGCATAGGCGGTCTCAGGAGCGAGGACGGCAGGAACAATATCGACAGCTGGCTGGAGATATGTCCCGCGAAATACGTAAGCATAGCCTATGGCACCAATGACGCCTGGGGAAGCAATACTCCCGTGGAGACCTACTACGCAAATACAAAGTATATGGTGGACGCAGTTCTTGCCAAGGGCAAGGTTCCTGTGCTTCCCACTATACCTTTTTCCACAAATGCGGACGTTGCAAAGGACCTGACCAAATACAACGCCCAGATCGAGAAGCTCTATAAGGAGTACGGCGACAAGATAGTAAAGGGCCCTGACTTCTATGAGTTCTTCAGCAAGCATACCGACCACCTTGCAGACGGTGTACACCCTGATGGTGACGGCTATGAGATGATGAGGGAGCTCTGGGCTCAGACCATGTACGAAAGGGTATATTCTGCTGAGACACCCCAGGTGACCACGGTCCCCGAGGATACTACCGAGCCGGCAGGCGAGAAGATGACCATTCCCGGTGACACCAATCTTGACGGAGTCGTTGAGTTTGCAGACGCTATTCTTATAATGCAGTCCCTGGCCAATCCCGATCGCTATACGATCGAAAAGCAGGGACGCATCAATGCTGATGTGGATGGAAGCTTTGATGGCATGACGTCCAATGACGCTCTTACCATTCAGCTCTATCTGCTTCACCGCATAAACGAGCTTCCCGATAAACTGCAATAAAAAAGATCCTGCTCTGCGGGGGCATGGCGGCAGGATCCTGTACAAATAAGGGGGATAACTATGAAGATCAGAAGCTTCTGCGTTATGGCGGCGTTCCTTTGCCTTGTGCTGACGGGCTGCGGGCTCCGTGACTATCCGACGTATACATATCAGCTCAGTAACAAGCTGGGGGAGAGATATCTCATCAACTACTGTGAGCAGACGGGCTATCCGGAAAACAGTACCCGTGTCAAGATCTTCAGGGAGAAGGACAAGATAGGGGATTATGACGGCGGAGCCTATACGGGCTGTGATTCCTATATTCCGTCGGAAATAATGCTTATATGCAGCAAGGACAAGGTGGACTACTATTATATGAAGTCTCAGTTCGGCGAGTACATCATCGCTGACGGTGTCATCGACGTAAAGATGAGCTTCAACATGATACAGCTGGGTGTGCAGCCTGCTGGAATGAACGATATGGACAAGCGTGCTTACTCAAAGCTGGCAGCAGAGGTCCGCGGCGCAGTTACCGAAGATTCGGCAAAGAAGCGCTTTTCCTCCTGCGGCTACAGCTCTGACAGCTTCATGGCATTTTACAATTACAAGGGGTGAAAGCTCCATAAACAAAAAAGCTCCGTACACCTCGGAGCTTTTGGGCATAAAAGTATCCCTGTATACAGCTTGTGTATACAGGGACTTTTTTTAACAATAATCGTCTTCTGCAATGGGCCATATCCTGTACATAGGAGTGTCGGTAGTTCCGTCGCCGACCCAGATCTCTACATCAACAGGATCAGGAGAACGATAGCCAACGAACCAGCGGTTCAGTTTCTTGCCTGAAGATGACTTCTGGAACTTGACGGGTGTCTTTCCTGTTCCCATGAAGTGGTTAAGCGCGTCAACAAAAGGCTTTGTTTGTGCGTCGCTTCCTGTCCATGTTGAGTGATTGCTTACGTTATTTGAAGCTCCGTCCTTAGAACATACGATGACGAAATCATAGTTGTCGGTTATTCCGTCTGTCTTGCCGCTTGCATGATGAGTTGTGCCGCTCGCAGCGGAAAAAGCTGCGAATGCATCCGAATCGTCAGCCAGAATAGCTGAAACGCTGTCATGGATACTCTTTGCGCCGGATATATCAGCTGTACGTCTTGAACGTTTTACATACCCCAGCATAGACGGAACGAGAATTGCTGCCAGAACGCCGATAATAGCGATGACAACAATGAGTTCCACGAGAGTGAAACCTTTTTTACTTGTTTTTGCCATATAAATCCCCCCCATAGTTTTATAGTGCAAAAGATTGTGGATGTTCGTTTACTTCATTATACGATGTTTTTTTGTTGTTGTCAATAGGTTGTTCAAAAAAATTTCATAAACATGTATAAGACTTGTAACATATTACACATGGTATTATTTTACAATTATCTTTTTGAATGCCTTCTTGCCCTTGCGGACAATGATGTCGCCCTCAAGCTTTATCATTTCCTTCGGATCGGACTTCTTTTCGTCATTTACTGTGATACCGCCCTGCTGTACAAGTCTTCTTGCTTCGGAGACAGAGGGAGCCAGCTCAGCCTTCACCAGAAGTGTGAGAAGTCCGATAGCGCCGTCGGTAAGGTCAGCAGAGTCTATCTCGGCTACAGGCATATTTTCGTTGGAGCCGCTTCCTCCGAAGAGAGCCTTTGCTGCTGCCTTAGCCTTTTCTGCTTCTTCCTCGCCGTGTACCAGCTTTGTGAGCTCATATGCGAGAAGCTCCTTTGCAGCGTTGAACTGAGCCCCCTCCATGGTCTTCTCCATTTCCTCGATCTGCTCAACGGGAACGAATGTGAGCATCTTAAGGCACTTGATAACGTCTGCATCGTCAACGTTTCTCCAGTACTGGAAGAACTCATAGGGAGTGGTCTTTTCGGGATCGAGCCATACTGCGCCCTTCTCGGTCTTGCCCATCTTCTTGCCCTCGGAGTTGAGGAGGAGTGTGATGGTCATTGCGTATGCGTCCTTGCCCAGCTTGCGGCGGATAAGCTCTGTGCCGCCCAGCATATTTGCCCACTGGTCGTCGCCGCCGAACTGCATATTGCAGCCGTACTTCTGGAAGAGCTCCAGGAAGTCATAGCTCTGCATTATCATGTAGTTGAATTCCAGGAAGGTGAGTCCGCGCTCCATACGCTGCTTGTAGCACTCATGTGAGAGCATACGGTTTACGCTGAAGTGAGCTCCGACATCGCGGAGAAGCTCTATGTAGTTCAGCTTCATGAGCCAGTCAGCGTTGTTGACGATGATAGCCTTGTCCTCTGAGAAGTCAATGAATCGGCTCATCTGCTTCTTGAAGCAGTCAACGTTGTGCTGGATTGTCTCGGGAGTCATCATCTTTCTCATGTCGGTCTTGCCCGAGGGGTCACCGATCATGGCTGTACCGCCGCCGATGAGCACGATGGGCTTGTTGCCTGCCATCTGGAGACGCTTCATAAGGCAGAGTGCCATGAAGTGTCCTACATGGAGCGAGTCGGCAGTGGGATCAAAGCCGATGTAGAAAGTAGCCTTGCCTGCGTTGACAAGCTCCTCTATCTCCTTTTCGTCTGTGAGCTGCGCGAGGAGACCTCTGCGCTTGAGTTCTTCAAAAGTAGTCATGGTTTATTTCTCCTTTATATTAATTGTTAAGATCAAACTTATATTAAAGCATTGAGAATGCTATAAGAAATGAAAACGTCGGGCGTTTTCATGTTTATCACGACCTTTCGGTGGTATGCCGTCAGCCGACCTCTGTATGTTCTCTTACCGAGGCCGTGACGGGAGTATTATATGGGGAAAGGGCTTCATAAGCCATCTGTACCTGAAATTCATTGAGCTCGACGCTGTACTGTCTGCCGGTAAGCTCGCCCTCACGGGCTTTCAGTGCGATATACAGCTTGTGCGAAAAGACCGCCCCGGAATAGATGTGGTTATTGTAGTATTTGGTCTTGGTAACGTGCTTGGTTACCGACTCTATGTCGGAGTTGTCAATGGCGGTAATGCTGTCGGCAGAGTATATTACGGTGTAGTTGCCGCCGATATTAATGCCGTTGTTGCAGCTGCCCTCGCCGTTCCTGCGGTAGGTGAGCATTCTGCCGTTGAGGTAGGAGCGCTCGATCACGGGGAGCCTTTCTCCGCACTGCTTTATGAAGGCTCTCACAGGAGTCTTCCGCAGCTTGTATGCGCCCCCAGCCGCCGAAAATGATACCGCTTATGGCGAGAGTGAAGTTTATCTCCGCAAAGCCTGTACGCCAGAATATTGCAGCTATGAAGAGAGCTGCCGCAGCGATGAGCATAGCAATGCCGAATTTGCTTATATATCTGCGGTCAAGGTCGCGCTTCATGGAGTCGCCCATGACCTGCCGGAAATCATTTTTCAGGACATATTCCTTGTATTTCTGCTGCCATTTATCGTCCTGCTGGTATTCACCGCTCTGTACAGCCTTTCTGAACTCCTCGTCCCTGCGTTTTGACCGCAGCTCAAAGAAAAGAGCGGCTGCAAATAACACTGCAAAGACAGCGGCGACAACGGCGCTCACCAACGGGGACAGCCCATAGAACAGCCCGATGAAAAATGCTATGGGGACTGCTGCGATATAGCTGATGATACGTGTTTTCAGCGGCGGAAGCTCAGGCTTGAACATATTGGGGCTCCTTTCGGTGGTATGCGTCAGTCAGCGTGTTTCATTATAGCTTTCAGCAGACCAAGAAAAGCGGAATGTAAGAATGTCCGCAGTGCGATGAGGAGCTGGGAGCCCATGAACACATATTTAATATAGCCGTAGAAGTATTCGCCTGCGCCGCCTGAGTTTTTCTGCGAGAGTCCCTCCATGTAGGGCTCAAGGGTACTGCCGCCGAAGGAGATGAACTCTACAAATACGGCAAGGAGCAGGGCAACAGTGAAGCCGAGATTTAGCTTTGCGCTGTCCAGTCCCGCAAGTCCCGAGTAGGGATGAATGAACCTTGTGAACAGTGATGTCAGCAGAAAGCCGAGAACGGTGCACACCGTCATTCGTATGAAAGGAGACTCAGCTCCCGCTTTTGCAGGGCTTATGAAGCCGATGTACAGGAACAGCAGGGGCATAAGAAAAGCCAGAGCCGAAAGGCTGAGATAGCCGATAGTCCTTTTCACAGTATCCCTCCTTCAAATACAAAAGCCCCCGTGCAGCAATAACTGCACGGGGGCGAAGCTACTCGCGGTACCACCCCGATTTTTCCGCGTCTGCGGAACTCGAGAAGCTGTAACGGGCATACCCGTCCGCACCTACTGAAGGTTCAGCGCGGCAACTCCCGAATGTAGGTCTCTGTACGCCGTCATTCCCTCACACCACACGGGAACTCTCTGTATCAGGCTAAGCACAGGTTTTATTCGTTCACTGTTTTTGCCCCTATATCATATCATAACTTTTACGGCTTGTCAAGAGGAATGCTCACTTTTTATGCGGTGGAGCGGCAATGCTTCTGCTTTTTCTCGGAGTACATATTGTCATCCATCTCGTTGAGAAAGCTGTCGATGGTCTTTTTGCTGCTGAAAAGAGCAGTGCCTATGGAGAATGAAAGCTTATAGGGCGTCCTGTCGGAGCTGTTGAACTTTTCCAGCTGGTTTCTCAGGCTGTTCTCCATGTTGATAAGGTCGTATTCGCTGTCAGCTCTGGCGAGGATAATGAATTCGTCCCCTGCGAACCTGACGGAGAGGCTCTTTGAGGGCTTTGCGGCGTTGATAATCTCGGCTGCGGAGATAAGAGCCTCGTCGCCCACGGAATGGCCGTACATATCGTTTATGCTCTTGAAGAAGTCGATGTCTATCATGACGCCTCCCATTTTCGTACCTTTGCGTTTGACTTCTGCCAGCACATGGTCAAGGTAGTTGCGGTTGCAGAGCTTGGTAAGAGGGTCTATATATGACAGCTCGTTCTGAAGGCTCATGTGGGTGCCCACAAGTCCCAGTGCCGCTGAGCACCATGCCAGAGAGATACCGTAGAATATCATCTGGGCGGTGGTGCCTATGATTATGGGCAGCAGGAACATCCAGATGGGGAAAAACCTGGTCTTTGCGGAGCCCTTGTAGTATCTGTATCTCACGCAGACGCTGAAGCCCAGATACAGGAACACGGACAGATAATAGATATATCCTAAGGGCTGACGGTGGTAGATATTGGCAGAGTCGATGGTGAAGAAGTATCCCCATTTTAAATTAGGTATCAGTGCAAGAACGAGGAGAATAGTGGGCAGGGAAAGCCAGGAGTAGTATTTTTTCAGTCGGCTCTCCTGCTTGTAGAGCCTCAGGTCAACGTAGATGCACCAGAGGTAGGAAACTGTGACATTTATGGTGTATGACAATGAATCGGTGATGTATGCGGCGGCGCGGCACCGAAGAAGCTTTTGCCGTCAACTATGAATGATATGGTTTCGGTTGCACAGGCTGCGGCGGTGAGAAATATCATAGCAGTGAATACCCTGTCGCTCGGAAGCTTTCTCTGTCTCACAAGATAGCTGCTTATCTGAAGCACCACCAGCATAGCTATGCCGATACAGTTGGTTACTATGATGGATTGCAGATTCATATTGTCCTCCTTCCCCTATCAGAAGTCCATATACCATTATAACATATTACATATAAACATTCAAGAGATTAACCAAAAATTTACAAATTATGCCTAATTTTCAAAACTCTGTCACATAGGCGACTTTTCGGAGCGGAAATAAAGTTTTTTTGACGGGTACTTGAAATTTGACGAGGTTTGATATATAATAGTTTATGATATTTTTTACGGGAGGAACGTGTAAATGAGTACTAAAATCGGATTTGACAACGAAAAATACCTGAAAATGCAGTCTGAGCATATCAGACAGCGTATCGCACAGTTCGGCGATAAGCTCTATCTTGAGTTCGGAGGAAAGCTCTTTGATGACTATCACGCTTCAAGAGTCCTGCCAGGCTTCAAGCCCGACAGTAAACTCCAGATGCTCCTTCAGCTCAAGGACGATGCGGAGATAGTAATCGTCATCAACTCTGACGACATAGAGAAGAACAAGGTCAGAGGCGACCTTGGCATTACCTATGACATCGACGTTATCCGCCTTTTCAACGTATTCACCAAAATAGGACTCTATGTAAGCAGCGTCGTCCTCACAAGATATGACGGCCAGCCTACTGCGGACGCCTTCCAGAAGCGTCTTGAGGCTCTCGGCATCAAGGTATATCATCATTACAGCATCAAGGGTTATCCGTCAAATCTCCAGTACATAATCAGCGACGAGGGCTACGGCAGGAACGATTATATCGAGACTACCCGCAAGCTCGTTGTCATTACAGCCCCCGGACCCGGAAGCGGCAAAATGGCTACCTGTCTCTCTCAGCTCTACCATGAGCACAAGAGGGGAGTAGACGCAGGCTACGCCAAGTTCGAGACCTTCCCTATCTGGAACCTTCCTCTCCGTCACCCCGTGAATATCGCTTATGAGGCAGCTACCGCCGACCTCAATGACGTTAATATGATAGACCCCTTCCACCTTGAGGCTTACGGTGAGACTACCGTAAACTACAACCGCGATGTGGAGATCTTCCCTGTGCTCAACGCTATGTTCGAGAATATCCTGGGCGAGTCTCCCTACAAGTCGCCTACGGATATGGGCGTAAATATGGCAGGCAACTGCATCGTTGATGACGAAGCAGTATGCGAGGCTGCAAAGCAGGAGATAATCCGCAGATACTACACAGGTATGTGCGAAAACAGAAAGGGCGCTATCTCCCTTGAGGAGGTAATGAAGCTTGAGCTTCTCATGAAGCAGGCAAGTGTTACTCCCGAGGACAGAAAGGTAGTTGCTCCCGCACTTGAAAAGGAAAAGGAGACAGGCGGCCCCGCAGCAGCTATGGAGCTTCCCGACGGAACTATCCTCACAGGACGCACCTCTAACCTCCTCGGAGCAGTTTCCGCACTCCTCCTCAATGCTCTCAAGCATTTTGCTCACATAGATGACGATATACTTCTTATGTCGCCCCACGTTATCGAGCCCATCATGGAGCTGAAGGTGAACCACCTGGGCAACAACAACCCCAGAATGCACACCGATGAGACCCTGCTGGCACTGTCCATCTGTGCGAATACAGACGAGAATGCCAAGAAGGCTATGGAGCAGATCTCAAAGCTCCGCGGCTGTGAGGTACACTCAACAGTTGTCCTCTCGGCAGTTGACGAGCGTATCTTCAAGCGCCTGGGCATCAATCTCACCTGTGAACCTAAATACGAGGCGTGATCATCAAGCCGTAATGCTTTGTAAGCTATACGGCTTTTATTCTTATCATTTACAAATCGTAAGATATGTTTTATAATGAGCGGTAAATATTATAACGGAGGAAAAAATGACTGAGAAAAACAATAAAAAAATATAGCACTTATCATTTATATTATTATATTCTATGCGGTATGGACTTTGTATACGTTCTATGCAGACGGACCTGTTGGCGATAGCATTAAAAATGCAGCAGTGGAACAGATAGTAAAAGAGGGTATCATAAAAAATCTTGTCTGGACTCTGCCCGCAATGCTGCTGATACATCATTTTTCTGCCGATGTGTACATAAAGCTGAAAGAGATGTTCTGTACCAAAGTCAAATGGCTGAGATATCTGCCCGTATTCATCCTGTTTACAGCCTATGTGCTGGGAAGTGAATACCTCAGCACGGGAAAGATCGAAATAAACAAGGATTTCGGAGCGGCAAGCATTGTTATCGTATTATTTGTCGGCATTACGGAGGAGATGGTCTTCCGCGGCTGGCTCCTCAATGCAACAGTGAAGAAAGAGAAGCAATGGCTGCCGATCGCTGTTAACGCAGTGCTGTTTACGCTGATACATTTCCCGATATGGATAGTCGAGGGCACTTTAACTGCCAATATAACATCATTTGGTTTCTTGTTTATTACTATGCTCAGTGTTATTTTCAGTATAACATTTTTAAAGAGCAGGAGCATAGTTGTTCCTGTTCTGCTCCATATGTACTGGGACCTGCTGGCATTTATGTTCTTCTGATAAAAAAGCCCTGAGATAATTCTCAGGGCTTTACTATATATCCAAGGTGAAAACAGTTTTACAGTCTTATTCGTAGTCCACTACGTTTACCCAGCGGAGAAGTATCTCCTTCTCCTTGCAGTTCTTCTTCACCGACTGTGAAGCGGCTACGATAGGCATCCAGGACTGGACGTACTTCCTGGCGGTGCCGCTCTTCTGGCAGAACAGGTCAAGGTACTTGTCTGCGCCTGCGATGTTTCCGCTGAGGCAGAACAGAAGATAGGTCCTTGCGGCGTCTGCGGAGGCGTTGCCCTGTGTGGCGTGTGCCCAGTCAAGGACGTAGGGAGTGCCGTCGGGAGTGATTATGATGTTGGAGGTGTTGTAGTCCCCGTGGCAGAGCTTGTTATGGTCGGGAGCGCTGGTCAGACGGGTGTGGAGGTCGTATTTTGTGGTTTCGTCAAGGTCGGTCAGGTCTATCTTACGGTTCATCTTGTCCTTTAGCTGACTGAGCAGGGGAGAGCGCTTTGACTGTATCTCCAGCTGCAAGTCCACGAACATATTCAGGTATTCGTCGTACTTTGCGGGATCGGCAGCGATGAGGTCAGCCAGGTTCTCACCCTCGATGAACTGTGAGACTATTGCCCACTTGCCGTTTATTCTTGTGACCTCGGAGAGCTCGGGGATATTAAGTCCCGTCTCCTCAACTCTTGCATGATTGAGGGCTTCGTTGAGCACGTCTGCCTTGGAGTAGCTCTCGTCAAATACCTTTATGCACTTGTTTCCGTCACGGTAAATGGTCTTGTTTATCCTCTCGGCAATTATATTGTCCAGCTTCATGGTTTAAGCCTCCTTCGGGTATTCTTTTTCGGTAAAGGTCTTACCGTAGTAAGCGTTGAGGTATATCTGCTTCAGCTCGCTCATCAGCGGATAACGGGGATTTGCGCCCGTACACTGGTCATCGAAGGCGTTCTCCGTCATCTCGTCCAGAGTTGCGAGGAAGTCCTTCTCGGAAATGCCGTAGTCTGCGATAGTGTCCTTTATGCCTATCTTGTGGCGGAGCTCACGGATAGCCTTGATGAGGTTCTCGAGCTTCTGCTTGTCGGTCTTGCCGCCAAGTCCCAGGTAGTCAGCCACCTCTGCGTAACGTGCGAGAGTGTGGGGGTGAGCATACTGGGGGAAAGTACCCATCTTCGCAGGCACCTCTGCGGCGTTGAAGCGCAGTACGTCCTCGATAACGAGAGCGTTTGCGATACCGTGGGGGATGTGGTGATATGCACCCAGCTTGTGGGCGAGAGAGTGGGAAACTCCCAGGAAGGCATTGGCGAAAGCCATACCTGCCATTGTGGCGGCGTTAGCCATTTTCTCACGGGCTTCGGGGTCCTTTTCGCCGTTGTCGTATGCACAGGGCAGGTACTCGAAGATTATTTTCAGTGCGCGGAGTGCCAGACCGTCGGTGTAGTCCGTAGCCATCATGGATGCGTAGGCTTCAAGAGCGTGGGTTACTGCGTCGATACCCGAAGCGGAGGTAAGACCCTTGGGAGCTGTCATCTGGAAGTCGGGGTCAACTATTGCCATATTCGGCAGCAGCTCATAGTCCGCAAGGGGATACTTTACGCCGCTCTTTTCATCGGTGATAACGGCAAAGGGAGTGACCTCGGAGCCTATACCTGCCGATGTGGGAATGGCGATGAAGTATGCCTTTTCTCCCATTTTCGGGAAGGTGTATACCCTCTTCCTGATATCCATGAAGCGCATTGCCATGTCCATGAAGTCAGCGTCGGGATGCTCATAGAGCACCCACATTATCTTTGCAGCGTCCATTGCGGAGCCGCCGCCCAGAGCGATGATGGTATCGGGCTTGAATGCTCTCATCTGCTCGGCACCTGCCTTTGCGCAGGCGAGAGTTGGGTCGGGAGCGACGTCGAAGAAGGCAGCGGATGCGATGCCCATCTCGTCCAGCTTATCTATGATCGGCTTTGCAAAGCCATTTTCGTAAAGGAACTGGTCTGTGACCACGAATGCGCGCTTCTTATCCATTACTGTTTTCAGCTCGTCAAGGGCAACGGGCAGGCAGCCGCGCTTCAGGTAAACTTTCTGTGGTGCTCTGAACCAAAGCATATTTTCTCTCCTCTCGGCAACAGTCTTGATGTTGAGCAGGTGCTTTACTCCTACGTTCTCGCTGACGGAGTTTCCGCCCCATGAACCGCAGCCCAGTGTCAGTGAGGGAGTAAGCCTGAAGTTATAGATATCACCGATACCGCCCTGAGATGAGGGAGTATTCACCAGTATACGGCAGGTCTTCATTCTGCTCTGGAACTCCTCAAGCTTGTCCTGCTGAGTCTTTACGTCAAGATAGATAGAGGATGTATGGCCGTAGCCGCCGTCGGCAATGAGCTGCTCAGCCTTGGCGAAGGCGTCCTGAATGTCCTTTGCCTTGTACATGGCGAGAACAGGTGACAGCTTCTCGTGAGCAAATTCCTCTGAGAGGTCGGTGCTGTCGGTCTCGCCGATGAGTATCTTCGTACCCTCGGGCACCTTTACCCCAGCCAGTTCGGCTATTTTGCAGGCTGACTGACCTACTATCTTGGCGTTGAGAGCGCCGTTGATGAGAATGGTCCTGCCCACCTTCTCCTTCTCCTCAGCGTTGAGGAAGTAGCAGCCTCTTGCGGCAAATTCATGCTTTACCCTGTCATAGACGTTCTTATGGACGATAGTTGACTGCTCGGAAGCGCATATCATGCCGTTGTCGAAGGTCTTGGAGTGGATTATGGAGTTGACCGCCAGAGTAATGTCAGCGGTGTCATCAATGATAGCGGGAGTATTTCCTGCACCTACGCCCAGAGCGGGCTTTCCGCTGGAGTAGGCTGCCTTTACCATGCCCGGACCGCCTGTGGCAAGGATTATATCAGCCTCAGCCATTACAAGGTTGGTCATTTCAAGGCTGGGTACGTCTATCCAGGCGATAATGTCCTCGGGAGCACCTGCGGCTACGGCAGCCTCAAGAACCACCTTTGCAGCCGCAATGGTGGACTGCTTTGCCCTTGGGTGAGGACTGATGATGATACCGTTGCGTGTTTTCAGTGCGATAAGGGACTTGAAAATAGCGGTAGATGTGGGGTTGGTGGTAGGTATGACAGCTGCGATGACACCGATGGGCTCGGCTATCTTCTTTGTGCCGTAAGCCTTGTCCTCAGCGATGACACCGCAGGTCTTTGTATCGCGGTAGGTGTTGTATATATACTCGGAAGCGTAGTGGTTCTTGATCACCTTGTCCTCCGCAACGCCCATGCCTGTTTCCTCAACGGCAAGCTTTGCCAGCGGGATACGGGCTTTGTTGGCGGCTGTAGCTGCGGCAAGGAATATCCTGTCCACCTGTTCCTGTGAGAACTGCGAGAAACGGCGCTGGGCTTCCTTTACGCGGCTTATAGCCTTTTCGAGCTGCTTTACGCTGTCAACGGTCTCGTAAGCTTTCTTTTTCATATTTTTCCTCCTCAGATATTTGAGCTTCTGAACTGTGTATAAATGACAAATAATTCACAAAGGCTGTTAAACTTTTGACAATCAGAAGCTTTTATTATGCGGCTGCCATAGAGGCTGCCGCATTGCTCTGCAATATATATTATACCTCATATTCGGGAGAATATTCATTTTGTTAGCCTTGCCTACCATAAATATTTTTATATAAAAAAGAAACGCCGCAGTATCTTCGTCTGCGTGCCCGAAGAGACTGCGGCTGTAAGATTCTTATTGAGCTGCTGCTCTTTTACTGTGCAGAGAAGGAATCCTTGCCAACTCCGCAGAGAGGACATTCAAAGTCATCGGGAAGGTCCTCAAACTTTGTGCCGGGTGCAATGCCGTGCTCGGGATCGCCAAGCTCCTCATCGTACTCCCAACCGCAAACGTCGCATACGTATTTCATATATTCACCTCCTTGCAGTTTTTTCATTATTATAAATGAAAAGCCTGCGCTTGTCAATAGAAAAGTGAAAATTTTAATGTTAAAAGAAGAAAATATGTTCTGCCTATTTATTTTTGAAAAAATATATGGTATAATGAATGCATAGCATTTATTATACCATATTTAAAAGCCCTTGCAGATACGCTGATCGGAGATCAGCTCCCTGCATATCGGGCAATTATATCATAACGCTTCGCTTCTATGATATAATATACTTTGTTCGCTATAAGTTTTCTAACTTCAGGAGATAATCATGACCGATAAAATAATCATTAAAGGCGCAAGAGCCAACAATCTCAAGAATATAGACCTGGAGCTTCCCCGCGACCGCCTCATCGTAATGACGGGACTGTCGGGTTCGGGAAAGTCATCCCTTGCCTTCGATACCATCTACGCTGACGGTCAGCGCCGCTATGTAGAGAGCCTTTCCTCCTACGCCAGAATGTTCCTGGGACAGATGGAAAAGCCCGACGTTGACAGCATTGAGGGACTTTCTCCCGCTATTTCCATAGACCAGAAGACAACCTCCAAGAACCCCCGTTCAACTGTGGGTACCGTTACGGAGATATATGACTACCTTCGACTCCTCTACGCCTGTATCGGCGTGCCTCACTGTCCTGTCTGCGGCAGAGTCATCTCACAGCAGACCATTGACCAGATGGTGGACACCCTTATGGAGCTGCCTCAGGGCACAAGGCTCCAGCTTCTGGCACCTATCGTAAGGAACCGCAAGGGACAGTACACAAAGGAGCTGGAAAGCGCAAGAAAATCCGGCTTTGTCCGCGCCCGTGTGGACGGCATAATGTATGAGCTGTCCGAGGAGATAAAGCTGGACAAGAACAAGAAGCACAATATCGAGATAATCGTTGACCGTATCGTTATCAAGGAGGGCATTGAGTCACGTATCACCGACAGCCTTGAGACTGTTTTCAACCTGTCGGGCGGTCTCGCCATAGCCGATGTCATCGACGGCGAGGAGATACTCTTCTCCCAGAATTACGCCTGTCCCGAGCACAATATCAGTATAGGCGAGCTGGAGCCCGTTATGTTTTCCTTCAATAATCCCGTGGGAGCCTGCCCCAAGTGTATGGGTCTGGGAGTTTTCAGGCATATTGACCCCGACCTCATTATCCCCAACAAGGAGCTCTCCATCGAGGAGGGAGCTATCAACGCCTCGGGCTGGAACAGTCTTGATGAGACCTCTATCTCTACCATGTATTACCGCGCTATTTCCAAGAAGTACGGCGTTCCCCTGGACGTTCCGGTGAAGAAGCTGAAAAAGGAACAGCTTGACCTTTTCCTATACGGAACAGGCGAGGAGACTCTGGAGCTGAAAAGACCTGCTTCTCTTGGCGGCGGCACATACCGTTCTCCCTTTGAGGGCGTGGTGAACAACCTTGAGCGCCGTTACAGAGAGACCTCCAGCGAGTACTCCAAAAACGAGATAGACGAGTACATGAGCGAGGTGAACTGCCCTGTGTGCAAGGGAAAAAGGCTTCGCGACGAGTACCTTGCTGTCAAGGTAGGAGATAAGAATATCAGCGAGCTCACGGATTTTTCCGTCAAGGAGGGACTTCGCTTTTTCGATGAGCTGAAGCTTTCCGAGCATGACAGCTTCGTGGGCGAGCGCATCATAAAGGAGATAAAGGAGCGCCTGGGCTTCCTGGGAAGCGTGGGTCTTGAGTACCTGACACTTTCACGTTCATCGGGCACACTTTCGGGCGGCGAGAGCCAGCGTATCCGTCTTGCCACACAGATAGGCTCCTCACTGGTGGGAGTCCTCTACATTCTGGACGAGCCCAGTATCGGTCTCCACCAGCGTGACAACGACAAGCTCATAGCCACGCTGAAAAGGCTACGCGACCTGGGCAATACCCTTATTGTTGTTGAGCATGACGATGATACCATGCTGGCGGCGGACTATATCGTGGACATCGGTCCCGGAGCAGGAATCCACGGCGGAGAAGTTGTCTTCGCAGGCACAGTGGACAAGCTGCTGAAGTGCAAAAACTCCATTACGGGACAGTATCTCAGCGGAAAAAAGAAGATAGAGATACCAAAAAAGCGCAGGAGCGGCAGCGGAAAGTTCCTGACCGTAAAGGGCGCCACCGAACATAATCTACAGAATATCGACGTAAAGATCCCCCTCGGCGAGCTCATATGCGTTACGGGAGTTTCGGGCTCGGGCAAGTCATCTCTCGTCAACGAGATAATATACAAGCATCTTGCTGCAAAGCTGAACCGCGCAAAGATAAGGAGCGGTGCATTTGCGGAAATGGAGGGCATTGAAAATCTGGACAAGGTCATCTGTATAGACCAGTCTCCCATAGGCAGGACACCCCGTTCAAACCCAGCCACATATACGGGCGTTTTCAGCGATATACGCGACCTCTTTGCAAAGACTCCCGACGCCAAGGCTCACGGCTACGGCAGCGGAAGGTTCTCCTTCAACGTCAAGGGCGGACGCTGCGAGGCTTGTGAGGGTGACGGTATCATCAAGATAGAGATGCACTTCCTGCCCGATATATACGTTCCCTGTGAGGTCTGCAAGGGAAAGAGGTACAACCGCGAGACCCTGGACGTTCACTACAAGGGCAAGTCAATCTATGACGTCCTGGAAATGACCGTTGACGAGGGCGTGGAGTTCTTCGAGCACCTTCCGAAGATAGCAAGGAAGCTGAAGACCTTACAGGAGGTAGGCCTGGGCTATATCAAGATAGGTCAGCCTGCAACTACTCTCTCGGGCGGTGAGGCTCAGCGTGTAAAGCTGTCCACGGAGCTTTCCAAGCGCTCCACAGGCAATACCATATATATCCTTGACGAGCCTACTACGGGACTTCACACCGCTGACGTCCACAAGCTAATAGACGTGCTCCAGAGGCTGACGGATCAGGGAAATACTGTCCTTGTAATCGAGCACAACCTCAATGTCATCAAGGTTGCCGATCACATCATAGACCTGGGACCAGAGGGCGGCGACGGCGGCGGAACTATCGTCGCACAGGGCACTCCCGAGGAGGTGGCAGCCTGCGAGAAGTCTTATACGGGACAGTATCTCAGGAGCTATCTGGAATAACAGCAAAAAAGAGTATTCTCTCGTATTGAGGGAATACTCTTTCTTTTACCCTTCGATCTGACGGGCGAGAAACTGGGCTGAGGCGTTGATGAGACTCTTTTGCAGATCTGTCACCTCACGGCATTTTTCGCTGGTCATAAACGCTACGGCTCCCGAAACATCACCTGCTGTGATGATAGGCAGGGCGGCTATGGCGGTGCGCTCCACGCCCTCCGCAGGGAAGAAGCTGTTGGTGCTGCCGTCGGGGCAGAAGAACTGCCTGCGGCTTTCCATGAGCTCCTCAAGCTGTCCCGTGACGCGGCGCTCGGAGAACTCCTTCCGCGGCACGCCTGCCGACGCCACAACGTGGTCCTTGTCGAATATTACCACGGGGCAGCCTGCTATCTTGTGCATTATATCCGCCACATATCCCGCATTTTCGCTCATTTCGCTGACTGCGGAATACTTCTTGAATATTACCTCACCCTCGCTGTTTGTGTATATCTCAAGGGGTCGCCGTTCATGACAGTGTTGATACTGTCGGGAGCCCGCCTCTGTTTTGTGAGAGGAACTGTTATGGGCTGTGCTTCGGTGTTTTCGGGAACAAATAGCTCATCGGGTACGCTCTCTTCCTCCTCATGGGTGTTCTCTGCAAGAGTGCCGCAGCGAAGCAGCTTGTCTATATCAGCCTTCAGCTTTATCTCAACGCTGTCGGTGTGGACTGTTATCCTGTCCACTATGAAGGCGACGTCGGTCTTGTCCAGCGCCTTCTTATGCACTATACTGTCGAAGATGTCAAGCACATCCTTTGCTATGCGGCTGACCTTTACCATGGTGTTGTGCTTGTCAGCGGTCATCCGGAGCTGATTTTTCAGCCCCGTAATACGCCTTGTCAGCGCCTCTATCTCCTCGGCATAGACCTCCTCGGTGAGCTCGGCACGTTCGGGATTTCTTGCAATGTCCCTTGCCTGCTGCCTGGTCAGCAGCTTTATCTGGAGCTTTGCCTCCTCTATCTCGGAGTTTATATTCTCTGCCAGAGATCTGCTCTGTCTGGTCTCACGCTTCTGTTTCCGTAAGCTTTCGCGGAGCTGCTCAAGCATATCCGAGGAGTTTTCGCGGACGCGGAGAATGTAGCTTTTCAGTATAGCGTCCAGTACGTCGGTTCTGATGTAGTGGGAGGTGCATACCTTTAGTCCGTGCTTGTGATAGCCTGAACAGTGATAGGCGCTGAGCCCCGGACGGCTCAGTGAGAACATGGGAGCGCCGCAGTCTCCGCAAAACATACAGCCGGAGTAAACGTTTTCGTACTTTCTTATGCCGTTGTAGCCCGACCTGCTGCGGAGCTTAATCTGCTCCTGCACCTGAGCGAATACCTTGCAGTCTATGAGGGGCTCATGGAAGTCCTCGAAGACCAGCTGATCCTGAGGTTCTACTTTCTCCTCGGGACCGTTTATGCGGCGGCGTCTGTATTTTCCCTGCCTGAGGGTGCCGATATAGAAGTCGTTCTGCAATATCTGTCCCGCAGTACCTGCCGACCACTTTTCTGCGGAGCGGATATGGCTCTCCCTGCCGCAGGCGGTTATGAGCTCGTCACGACGTGCTGATGGGGTGCTGATACATTTCTGCGTCAGGTACTCGGCGATACGGTGATAGCCCCAACCCTTGAGGTACAGCCCGAAGATCTCCTTCACCACTTCAGCCGCTTCCTCGTCGGGAGCATAGCGGTTGCCGATACTTCTGTTGGGGAGAAAGCGATAGCCGTAAGGGGCGCCGCACTGCCACTGACCTTGCTCCTGACGCCGCTTAACAACCGCTTTGACCTTGCGGGAGGTGTCAGTGACAGGCATCTCGTTCATTAGAAAATGGAATGAGATCATCTGCCAGTTGTCGCTCTCTGCGGAGTAGTCTATGTTGTCACCGATGGAGATTATCCTCATGCCTGCGTCGCGGAGATCCTCCAGCTCCACCAGTCCCTTGCTGTTGCGTCTGGAAAATCTTGAGAAGTCCTTGACGATGAGTATGTCGTATTCGTGAGCCATCATCCGGCGGCGGAGCTCCTGATAGCCCTCACGCTGCTCAAAAGTGTAGCCCGAGCGGTCACGGTCCTCATAGAAGTCCGGCACACTGTCAGGAAAGTGACGCTGAACGTAGTCCGAGATGATGAGCTTCTGGTTCTCTATAGACGTATTGTCGCGGTCAAGCTCTAAGTCTGCCGAGATCCGGCAGTAGCCCGCGATACTGTAATGTGGGCTCATATTTCCACTTCCTTCCTGCTTTTTTGAATATATACCGAGGTTTGCCTCATTACTATTCTACCATTCCACGCCCCGGAAAGCAATGGACGATACCAATAAAAAAGCCGGTAAATACTGGTAATAAGCGGTGGCGTACATAGTGTACGCCGTCACCTTATCCTGCCAGATTGTTGAGGAGCAGCCCCTCTGCTGAGCTGAAAAGGTCTCCGCTTCCAGACCTGAAAATGGCTATACTGTATTGCTTGTCCCGCCAGTCAGCGCAGAGCTGCCTGATAAACACCTCTGAGCCCTGCTGCTGGTCTGCATTGGTCAGCCATATTTCGATCACCTTTGTCTTATTCATGACTTTTACTTCGATATTGCATCACTCCCTGCGTTCAGTTTGGGAAGAGAACAACTGTGTTATACACCTGTTACAAATACTGCGTTCATCATGGGAGACTGTTTTTTCTTTCCTGCCGTGCAGACGGGCGGGAGTTCCGCTTTATCTGTTTTTGTATAGGGGCGGGCGTCAGAGGAGGGGGAGAGCGTCTGACAAAGGGGAAAATACAAGTGGACCGGCAATATGAAAAACATATATCTCAACCTGCGGAGACGGCTGAAAATAAGTGTTTTGTCATAATAACATTATCCTTAAAGTAGAACAGATGGCAATTAATGAGGGTTAGTCGATTGTATTCAGCAAGAAACGGTGAGAGATCCGCATTTTGTTTTATCACTATTAATCTCAGAATTAAAAATATATATTGACAAAATATAATACGTATAGTATATAACGGCTGCCTTTTTACTGCGATTGTACTTCAAATATTATCAAGTTATTATTTGTAATCAAATCAGTCCGGGAGCAGATCATAAGCTCTGGCGGATATGTCGGTAAATAGCCTATTACTGCTGTCGGAACAGCGAGGCTGCACACCCGGTTCCTGATATGAAAAAGTGGACTTTTTGTACCTGCTGTCTTTCTTTTGATAGATGTTTGCAGAATATATCTGTCAGGATTTTGTTATTTGTTTAGTATTGACAAAATTAATGCAATATTTTATTTATCCTTGACAGATAATGGATAGATATATTATAATAATAATGTACTTTTATATATATTAAAAATGTATATTATAAGTGATATAATACATCATATAGAATATTAGTAAAGTGAGGATATAAAAATTGAAGAACGATGGAAAAGATATGATCGATCTCCGCACCCTTATCTCTCTGCTTCTTGGCAAGCTCTGGCTGATAATCCTGATGGCGGTTCTTGGTGGAGCTGCCGCATTTTGTTTTTCTAAGTTCGTTATGCCCCTGAAATATTCATCTCATATTTCAATGTATGTTCAGAGCTATACGGGGATCTCCGAGAATGTTAATAATCCCAATAATATCAGCAATTCCAAGCAGCTTGTAAATACATATATTGAAGTTCTCAAGGACGATGCTGTTATGAATGCGGTGGCAGAGGAGCTGAGAGGTTCCTTCGACAATTCCACTCTTGCGGAGAATTTCTCCATAGTTGACGGCAGGATAAGTCCTTCTTCCCTGAGAGACTGCATTACCATCACCTCCGTGACAGATACCAGTGCACTTAAGCTGTCTGCGGTCACAAAGAATGCGGAGATATCTGCGGCTATCTGCAACGATATCGCAAAGGTGGCTCCCGACTACCTCCAGGAAGCTGTAGGCGTGGGACAGATAAACACCATCGATACCGCAAAGGTCTATAATTCACCTGTTGCTCCCAATGTGAAGAAGAACACCATGCTGGGATTTCTGGCAGCTGCTATGCTGACCGCTCTGGCTATCATTGCCGTGGACTTCTTCGACAACACAGTCAAGGATACCGTGTGGCTGGGGGATAAGTTCAAGAAGCCCATAATCGGCGAGATACAGCAGTTCGAGGACGAGAAGAAGAGAAAGAAGAACGCTGAGGACAGCTACACAAAGCTCACCGACAAGAACGTTCCCTTCTCTGTAGTAGAGAGCTACAAGTCTATAAGGACCAATATCACCTTCGCCCTTTCCACTACGGAGAAGAAGATATTTACTGTTTCTTCCGCAAATCCTGTGGAGGGCAAATCCACTACTTCCGCAAATATCGCTATAGCTCTTGCACAGGGCGGAAACAAGGTGCTTCTTGTGGACGGTGACCTGAGAAAGAGCTGCCAGCATAAGATATTCGGCATAAAGAACAAGAAGGGTCTTTCCTCGGCTATCGGAAAGATGGCTTCCGTTGAGGAGTGTATTACCCGAAATGTTATGGATAATCTGGACGTAATGCCCGCAGGTCCCACACCTCCCAATCCCTCAGAGCTCCTTGTTTCCGACAATATGGAGGCAATCCTCAGCGACCTCAGCGAGAAGTATTCCATTATTATCATTGATACTCCTCCCGTAAATGTGGTCACAGACGCTATGGAGCTTGCAAACAAGGTATCGGGTATCATCATGGTCACACGCTACGGCAAGACCACTACCGATGACATCGACAACGCCATGAGCAAGATAGAGTTCGCCAAGATGAATATGCTGGGATTTATTCTCAACGATATCAAGATAGGACGCGGCGGCAAGTACTATTCAAAGTACAAATACGACAAAAACTATGGCTACGGCAGCCGCAGCGATGATTCCGATGATGAGGAGGACAAGTCCTCGGAGAAGAAGTCAGCTGACAAGGGCTCTGCCAAAAAGAAAAAAGGCGGTAAATAATGCTTACAGACCATCATTGCCATGTACTCCCGTCAATAGATGACGGCTCTGACAGCGTTGAGACTTCACTTGCTATGCTTGACATGATGAAACAGCAGGGAGTTGAGAGAGTAGTGTTCACTCCTCACTTTTATGCCCACAGGGAAAAGTCGGTAGAAAGCTTCCTTGAAAAGCGCAGGGCAGCATTTGAAGCCATAAAGGACAGCTCTCCCATAAAGGATATGCTTCTTGGTGCAGAGGTTGCTGTGGAGCATGGTATCTCCGAGCTGAAGGACATAGAAAAGCTGGCGATACATGGGACAAAGCTCATTCTTATGGAGTTCCCCTACAGAGGGTACAAGGAATGGATGTCTGAGGAGATATACAATATTTCCGCAGAGTTCGGTCTGACTATAGTTTATGCCCATATACACAGATATACGGAGTATTTCACAAAGGAACAGCTGGAGAGAGTTCTCAGCAGTGAGTCTGTTTACCAGATAAACAATGAGGCTTTCGGAAGCTTCCGCAGCAGACGCTTTGTGAAAAAGCTCATGAAGGAGGGCTATTCCCTCATATTCGGCAGCGATGCCCATAATACTACATCAAGGAGGCCTAACTGGGACCTCCTTGCAAGGAAATGCAGCAGAGAAGATATAGAGAATTCAGACGGTACAATAGAGAAATATCTCGTCTGATACAACAAAACGCACTTTATTTCCGAAAAATATCATTTTTGGCTTTATCAGACCAAGGGGGGGCTGATATAAGTTTTTTAAAGGGTGAAATCGATATGAGGGAGATCAGTGCTTTTCGGCACCTGTTTTCACAAACGGGTGACACAGGAAAATATAAGCCGGTCTATATGAATGAGAAACAGCTAACTGCATGAGAACGCATTATTTGGTCTTTAAAGGCGTTCGGAAAAGTTTATCATTCTTCTTTACTTTTTTCAGGAGGGGAAACGATGAGTAATCTTTTGATCCTTGGTGCAGGACAGTATGGAATGGTGGCAAATGAGATCGCAAGGACTATGAAGTCCTATGACAGTATTGACTTTCTTGATGACAATAATCCCGATGCTATCGGTAAACTCAATGAGTTTGAGAGGTTCAGGGAGGATTATGACAGCGCAGTTGTTGCTATCGGAAACGCAGAGCTGAGACTCAGCTTTCTGGACAAGCTGAAGGGCACGGGCTTCAACCTGCCCGTACTTATCCATGAAAAGGCTTATGTAGCGCCCAGTGCAGCTATTGAGCGCGGTTCGTTCGTCGAGCCCTTTGCAGTTATCCATACAGATGTAAAGGTCGGCGTTGGCTGTATTATTTCCGCAGGAACCATAATCAATCACAATGCGGTCATTTCCGATGGCTGCCACTTGAATTGCGGTACTATCGTTGAATCAAGCGCAGTTGTGCCCGAACGATACAGGTCCGATTACGGACAGGATATAAGGTAATGGAGCTGTGAGAGCTGCTCGCTCAGGATATCCCCGGAAACAGATATTACCGTTTAATACTGAACATTTTATGCTATCCTCCGGCATGAAGCCGGGGGATTTCTTTTTTACAGGGATATACTGCTATCCGGTCAACGAAAGCGGTTTGTTCACAACATATTCATTGACATTTATAATGACTGATGCTATAATAAATACAGTGTTTAATATATATTGTTATGTCTCTGATAATGACATTAATAATGCTGATATACAGGAGGTAGTTATGAAGCATTTATCACTTAAGCTGCTTGCGGATACAGTTGTGAGCAGGAGAAAGGCTCTTAATATGTCGCAGGCTGCGCTTTCTGAGAAGACAGGCATAAGCCGTACTATGTTCTCGCGTCTGGAGGCTGCCGGCTACAGTCCTTCTGTGGACCAGCTTCTTGCGTTGTCTGAGGTTCTCGGCTTTGACACCGCTGAGGTCTTTGTGGACGAGGAGAACGCTGCTGCTCCTGTTGCACGTAAGAAAATAGCAGTTGCGGGTACCGGCTATGTGGGACTTTCCCTTGCGGTGCTGCTCTCTCAGCAGAATGACGTTACCGCAGTCGATATAGTTCCCGAAAAGGTGGAAAAGCTCAACAACTGGACAAGTCCCATACAGGACGATTATATTGAGAAATACTTGGCAGAGCATGAGGAGAGGGGGCTCTCACTCAGGGCGACTGCCGACGGTGAAGCTACCTATAAGGACGCTGATTTCATAATCGTGGCAGCTCCCACAAACTACGATCCCAAGACCAATTTCTTTGACTGCTCGGCAGTTGAGGCTGTTCTGGCACTCATAAAGAAGGTAACTGACAAGAGAAAGAAAAAGCCCACCGTGGTCATAAAGTCCACTGTGCCTGTGGGATATACAGTTCAGGTACGCGAGAAAATGGGCATGGACAACATCATTTTCAGTCCCGAATTTCTCCGCGAGAGCAAGGCGCTTTACGATAATCTTTACCCCAGCCGTATAATCGTTGGCTCTGACGATAAGAACAGAGCGGCTGCAGATACATTTGCGGCGCTTCTTCAGAACGGCGCCATAAAAACTTCCATTCCCGTGCTTTTTATGGCTACCACAGAGGCTGAGGCTACAAAGCTTTTTGTGAACACCTACCTTGCCCTACGTGTAAGCTATTTCAACGAGCTTGACACCTACGCAGAGGTGAAGGAGCTGAATACTGCAAACATCATCAAGGGCGTGTGCCTTGACCCGAGAGTAGGGGATTACTACAATAATCCCTCCTTCGGCTACGGCGGCTACTGCCTCCCCAAGGACACAAAACAGCTCCTTGCAAACTACCAGAATGTTCCCCAGAATATGATGTCCGCTATCGTTGAGTCCAACCGCACCCGTAAGGATTTCATAGCCGACCGCGTGCTGGAAATGGCAGGCTACTATAACTACGCCGACAACAACCAGTTTGACAGCAGCATGGAGAAAAAGGTTGTGGTGGGAATTTACAGGCTCACTATGAAGTCGAACAGCGATAACTTCCGTCAGTCCTCTATCCAGGGCGTAATGAAGCGTATCAAGGCCAAGGGCGCTACTGTTGTCATCTATGAGCCCACCCTTGAAAACGGCAGCACTTTCTTCGGTTCCACAGTGGTCAATGACCTGAAGAAGTTCAAGAAGATGTGCGGCTGTATCGTCGCAAACCGCTATGACAAGGTCCTTGACGATGTGTCAGAAAAGGTGTATACAAGAGACCTTTTCAGCAGAGATTGATTTCAATAATAAAACACCCGCTTGTGTCACGGTCAGGATATTCTGACTGAGATACAAGCGGGTATTATGTTTTTATGCCAGTCGGATCACAAGAGTGATGCAGAAGCGTTCCTCTTTGATCTCCGCATAGACCTCTCCGCCCATAAGGGACATGAGCCTTTTGCAGATGAAAAGTCCCAGGCCGTTTCCCTGGACTTTATCCGCATTGGTGCCGCGGTGGAAGCTCTCAAATATCTGGGGAAGCTCCTTTTCCTCAAGGCTGCACCCGGTATTGGATACGGTAATGAGCTGGCAGCCGTCCATTTTATCAAAGCTGAGACCTATCTCTCTGCCGTCGCCGTACTTTATTGCATTCTCCACAAGGTTCTGGAGGCACTCCGCCAGACGGTCGGGATCACAGGCAAGGAGACAGTCATCGTAGCTGTCCACTCTGAACTCAGTTCCCGAGACCGCCAGCTGCGGTGCATATCGTGCGCTGAGCCTTGAGATAATGCTGCTGAGAAAGACCTCGCCCTCAGTTACCTCAAAGTTCATGAAATCCTCACTGGCAGCTTTGGTTATCTCGCTGACGAACTGCTCTATCTCGTCGGCGCGTGAGTTAATGCTCTCGGCAGCGCTGCGGCGCTTCTCCTCGTCCTTGTAAAGTCCCCTTGCCAGAGCCTTGGCGTTGAGCTTTATGGCGGAAAGGGGAGTCTTTATATCGTGGGAAAGGGAAAGCAGCAGGAGCTTCTTGTCCCTCTGCATGGACAACTCCTTCTGGCGGTCGTCCTCTATTTTCTCGCGGAGCAGATTAACACCCCAGGTGAACTTGCCGAAAAAACGGCTCTTTTCCTCTGGTATGGGAACTGCAAGATTACCCCTTGCCAGCTCCTGCGGCACCTTGTTGAGCCTGCCGAAGGGGACTACGATATGCTTTCTGATGAAATAAAGCAGGCCCAGAAGCAGCAGGAAGATAGCACTCATGATCAGATTTGCAGCTATAAGAATGCCTTTGCGGCTGCCCACGGTGTACTCCACACGGTAGGTCTCTCCGCGGGCTTCGATGATAAGATAATGCTCGTCACTGCGATAAAGGTCGCCGCCTGTGAAAACACCTGTCAGATGTGGAAAGTCCGAGATGTCGGTGCTGCCTGTTTCCTCTATGCGGTCAGTGAGCCGCTTGGCTTCCACCCTGTAGGCACCGCTGTCGCGGCCTGCAGAGCGGAGCAGGAATATATCCAGTACCGCCGCCAGAATAAGAAACAGGACTATTGCCGCGGCGCTGAGCTTTCTGAATGTACTCATATGAACTTATACCCCACGCCCCAGACCGTCAGCAGCCGCCTGGCGTTCTTAGGGTCGTCGCCCAGCTTCTGGCGCAGTCTGTTTATATGTACATGAAGGGTCTGGAGCTCTGAGTCGCTGTCGCTGCCCTAGACAGTGCTGAAAAGGTACTCCTTTTTCAGTGCTTTGCCCTGATTTTCAATGAAAAGCGCCAGCAGGTCGAACTCCTTGGCAGGCAGCTCCACTGCCTTGCCGTCAATGGTCGCAGTACGGTCAGCAAGATTGAGGGTAACGCCGTCCGCAGAGAGTATCTCCTGCTGATAGCGGCGCTTGAAAATGCCCTTTATCTTGGCTATGAGAATGTCTATATCATAGGGCTTTTCTATGTAGTCGTCAGCCCCTAAGTCAAGACCGTTGAGCTTGTCCTCCTTGTCCGTCCTTGCGCTGACTATGAGTATTGGAGTATCCGCATTCTCGCGGAGCTTAGAGCAAACAGCGAAGCCGTTTACGTCAGGGAGATTAATGTCCAGTACTACAAGCCTTGCGCCGTACTTTTCAAAGAGCTCCAGTGCTCTTTCACCGCTTTCCACCGCCGTGACCGTGTAGCCCTCATCGCGAAGAAAGTCCGTCAGAAGTCCGGCAAGCTCTTTGTCGTCTTCAACTATAAGAATATCGGTCATAATATCACCACCTGTATTTATTTTATCACAAATAATAAATAATAGCAAGGGCGCGGCGTGAGCTAATGATGAGCCGACGCCGCGCTTTATCATGGAAAATATCCCCTATATCACCAGCCCTGTTCCATGAGCCAGTTGTTCAGGTCTCTTTCACGGCTGCGAAGCTCCTGTTCGCTGCCGCCGAAGTGTCCCATCTCCTTCTCGCCGCAGATACCGCCGTCCATGATGTACAGCACCCTGCTGCACTTGGCAGCTACCTTGGGGTCATGAGTGACGCACATTATGGTAGTTCCGTCATTGTTCAGGGAGATGAGTTCATTCATGACCTCGTCGGAGCTGGAGCGGTTGAGGGCTCCCGTAGGCTCGTCTGCGAAGATCATTTTGGGAGAATTTATCATGCTTCTGGCGATGCAGGCTCGCTGGAGCTGTCCGCCCGAGACCTCGTTTATGTCATTGCCGCCAACATCGTCGATACCCAGTCTGTGCATGAGGGCTCTGCCGCGCTCGGCGGTCTGTTTGCGGCTCTCGCTGTTCTTCTTTGACTTTACCGCAGGGAGGATTATGTTGTCCAGTACGGACAGGTTCTTCATCATGTACATCTGCTGGAAGATGAAGCCCATTTCGTCAAGTCTCAGCTTTGCAAGCTCCCTTTCGGGAAGCTTTGCGGTGTTTTTGCCGTTGAAAATCACCTCACCTGCGGTTACTCTGTCCATGCCCGAAACGCAGTAGAGCAGAGTGCTCTTGCCCGAGCCCGAGGGACCTATTATGGCTACCATTTCGCCCTCGTTGATGGTAAGGTCTATGTTCTTCAGAACGTTGTTCTGCCTCTTATTTACTATGTAGGTCTTGCAGAGACTCTTTGCCTGTAAAACTGTATTCATGTCAGTATCTTTCCTCCTATGATCCTGTGTCGGAATACCGCCGGGGTGCGGCTATTATTCTGCCTCTCCCCGGGAGTCCTTATTCTATGGAAGCTGTATCGCTTGCCTTGATTGTCTTTGTGTGGAGTGCTGCTATCAGTGAGCCGAAGAAGGTCACGCCGATGAGCAGTGCAGGTGCGGCTGCGAATATCTCAGCCGCCGAGAAGTCAGCGTCTATGCCGCTTACATCGCCTATCATTGAGCTTACCCAGTTGAGCAGCAACGAGCTGAGTGGGAGTACCGCCGCTGATGCGATGATGCAGGCGAGAACAGCCGCAATGACAAATCTAAGAACGTGCTGCATAATAATACTGCCGTTTTGGATCCCCATAGCCTTCATGAGAGCTATCTCGCTCTTTTCCTTGGATATGAATGAGCGCTCCATGAGAAGTACGATAAGGACAGTTAGTATCACAGTCAGTATCATTGAAAGCTTCTTGATGGCGTTCAGTGAGTCGGAGACCTGGGTGATAAACTTTACGGCATCCGATGTGGAGTATACCTTGTCGGTCTCCAGTTTGTCGCACATCTGCTTTATTACGTCATCTATCTCTTTTTCGGTGTGGTCACCGCTGAGCTTTATCTGTATGCCTGTTGAACCGTTGGCTATAACGTCTCCCACAGGAAAGTCAGGACTCGTTATTGCTGCATAGCCGCCTCCGAAGAAGGAGGAGCACTTGCCTGTTATGATGAATTCGTGTTCTTTTCCTGCGATCTCTGCGGTTATCCTGTCGCCTATCTCAGCGCCGAGGGACTCCAGAGCATAGCCTGTCATTGCTACCTCGTCTTTTTTCTGCGGAGCGCTTCCCTCATCGCATTGCAGCTCATATTTGTTTGTGCCGATAACAAAGGTAAAGAATATATTGGTGCGTGTAATATCGCCGTGAGTGACGTTGCTCTGTGTACCCAGTGTAAGGCTGTATTTACCGTCGATGTCAAGCTCGTCCATCAGATCCTCGACCTTCTCGCAGGTGATCTTGTAGCCGCCCTCACGGGTCATAAGCTCGGTAAGGGTAGCAGAGTCGATAATAGTAATATCAGAGTCGGGAGCATGGAAGAACCGCATGAGCTGCGGGCTCTTTAGGGTATCAGCGCCTGATGACATAACTGTCATCATAAGCATACAGAGTGTGAATACCAGCGTTATTATCAGGAACTGCTTGGGAGCGCTGAGCACGTCGTTCAGTGCCAGGAAGCCTGTGGACTGGAGCTTTGAGCGGCCAAGGCTGAGCAGGCTCCTTCTGTGGAAGCGCTCGCCTGTCTGACCGCTCCTGACTGCGTCTATGGGGGAGAGCTTCTTTACCTTGCGGGTGCAGAGGTAACAGAAAAGCATTATCAGACCGATGATACAGATAGTGCTGATGATACTGAGGACGATACCGTTCTCACTTCCAAGTACCATGTTCTCGGAAACTGTTTTCAGCATTGTGCTGCTCAGAGGGAGCGAGGCGATGAAACCCACAGCCGCTCCCACGACTGCAATAGCCAGGTACTTGACGATGTAAAGGCAGCGTATGGAGGAGTTACCTATTCCCAGCGCCTTCATAACGCCTATTTCGCGGTATTCTTCCTGTATGGTGAAGCCGATGGTGAAGCGAAGTACAAAAAATGCGGTCAGCATGATGATAATGCTCACTGCCATCATTATATAAGCCACCATCATATCGAAGATATAGATGCTTTTGGTGGTCTCTCGGTCCGCCACATTGACTCCTTCGGTATTGTTGGCGTAATCAATGATCGCCTGGGGATCGTCGGTGTTTATATACATCATCTTGAAGCTGGGAGCGGGATTTTTGAAGTCCTTCTTGATAGCGGCGAAGTCCTCACTGTTTACAAGAAGATAGGGGAGTGCGGAAGCGCCGTTCTGTATGTCAGCTCCCTTGAAATGTCCCTTGTACTTCAGCTTGTATACGAAGCCGTCAACGTTTATCTCAAACTCGTCCCCCTCATTGACATCAATGTCCTGAGTGAAGGTGTTGGTGCAGTAGAAGCAGCCCTTCTCCACTCCCTTGATCGCGTTGTTATCAGAGTCGAAGTACTTTATCACCATCTCATCATCAGAGACAAGCACTGCGGGGTTTATGAAGTTGTCAAGTTTTTTTCGTGAAGCCTGAAAAACTTTGAACTGTATATGTAGAATGGGTTCTGCATCTTTATCTCCCGTATGCCGGGAATGTTTTTCACGATCTCATCCTCGTCTGAGTCTGTTTCCATTGACACCGTCAGATCGGGCATATCCGAGATGTCGAAATAGTGCTCGATGCCACCTGTGACGGCTGCGATGTTGTTGACGCTTGCAGATGCGAACATGGAGCACAGTATTATGAACATCAGGAGTATGATGTTCATGGTTCGTTTGCGTTTAAGGTCTTTTTTTAATATCCTCCAGAACATGACTGTTACCTCTTTTCGTGTGTTGTTTTCTCTATGCTCTGATTATATCACGGAAATTCTTAACAAGTCTTTAACTTTGAAAACTGAAGGAAAAGCTACAAAATGATAATTTGCTGCGCTTAGGTAACGAAGGGAAATTTGTAGTAAAATAGCGTATATACGAATGGGTTGAAGATACATGGAGCAGAACTGATATTACATATTGTATTTTGTGATAATTACTTGACAAAAATATAAAAATTATATATAATGGCAATGATATTATCAGCGACTCAAATGGTAAGAACACAATAAGATTCAGCGGCATAAAGTCCACAGATGTTTATGTAACATACCCCAGCACAGGAACAGACGCTATCATATATCGATGCATTCAACAATGCTGTAAACTATAATGATAAAATGGAGAGCCTTGACAATATTCTGTTCACTATGTCAGGTGCACAGAATATTGCTTCAAATTCAAGAGGTTCAAACATTGATGCAAGAAGACTTCATGTTATTGAAACTATCATGGGCGAGGACTTCTCCGGTGTCAACGGGGCAAATCCTAATCCCACAGCTGCAAATATTCTGAAGAATATGTATAATAATATTGCCAATAAGTATTATACGATATTAAACATCGATACAGTTAGGCCTTATATTGAAAAGCTTGTACCCTATGAAAACGAAAACGGCGAGCAGAAGTACTATACAGGCATAATGTGTGTAGCTGTCATGAATGAACTGAACCAGAATCCTGATTCTACAATTCTGGCAGATGTATGCAAGTTCTTATCCGTATTCGGCATAAATGGAGAAACTGATTATGATGTGCTTGTTGACATTAACTCCTTCTTCTCATATGACAGAAAAACCAGCAGTGCCGTGAATAAGGAGTTCGCTTCACAGAATATTTATATCGGAACATATTCTGGTGATAAAATCAATGGTTCTGGTAATGCTGATACCATCTTCGGCGGAGCCGGAGACGATAAGCTCTACGGCGGCAGCGGAAACGACGAGCTTCACGGCGGTGCAGGAAGCGACTACCTCAACGGCGGAAGCGACAACGATACATATGTGTTGAGCTATAATACATTTTTAAGAATTCATATTTGGTTTCAAATAGTGTAAGTGACAGAGTTTTTAGAACAGGCACGCAGGGAATTCTAAGTTTTAATTTTATGTTCGTTGAAAAAA